>Ga0155546_189_pt1 | contig 39864 bp, 32 predicted proteins | sample RifCSPhighO2_12_FD_107203 | JGI IMG/M metagenome (GOLD analysis project Ga0155546, IMG submission 107203) | Planctomycetes bacterium RIFCSPHIGHO2_12_FULL_51_37
CCACTGCCCTGTTGACGGCTCCGAACCAATCCATCACTGTCCACAATGCTGTATCTTTTCGCACAGTTTTACGGGCGAATCTTGCCAAGACATCTCCTTCATCGTGCCCAGCGACTGCGGAACGGTAATGGTGTTTGAACGTGCCACCATCAGTAGTCTCTTACCAGACGCCATATTTCACCCACCAGAGAATCTTTAGGCCGACAGTTTACTGCCTAAAGACATACAACAGTATCATTTCTCACAGGTACTACTGGGTTTTATCCCACAAATCCATAATAGAGTCGGTATGCTCCTGCGGTATAAAATCTTTCTTTAAACTAATTTAAAGGAGCTGAAAGGTGTTCTGTAAAATACGGAGAGGGCTCGTCTTATCAGCCTTCATTTTATCAACACTTGTACATTTAATGGGATCATCGGGTGCCCAGGCTATGACACTTGAACAGGCCGTCAACACGGCCATGGAGAACAACCGTGAACTTGCCGCATTTCGGAAAGGCCTGGATGAGGCAAAGGGTGACCTAACCAAGGCGTCGTACATCGTGCCTTCCAATCCCGTAGTCGAGAGCTTTATTGATAACAGATACGATACCAGGGACAACGAGACCCACACCGACTACGAGATAGGCCTGTCCCAGGAGGTCCGGATATTCGGCCAGAGGGGAAAGGGCATATCCGTGGCCGAGAAGAATATAGAGAAAGTGAGGGCCGATATTGAGTCCCTGGAGTGGGAAGTAACCACGAAGACGAAGGGGAATTTTTATGATGTGTTGACCCTTAAAGAGGTGTTGGAAGTAAGATACAACATACTGACACTCTTCGAAAAACTCTCAAATGCATTTCAAACAAAATACGAGGCCGGCTCAGTCACTATCCTTGAAGTAAACAGCGTAAAGATACAGCAGGCAAAGGCGGATAATGATTACCTTAACGCCAAGAGCAAATACGTATCGAGTCTCTCTAATTTAAAGCTCCTGCTGGGTCTTTCCCAGGAAGACCCATTGGATATAACAGGGGATCTGAGGCACAGGCAGGTCCAGGTAGCACTGGACAAGCTTATGGAAACGGCACAGGAACACAGACCAGACCTAATAGCGTTGAAGCTGGAAGGGGAGAGAATAAACAGAGAGATAAGCCTGTTAAAGTCTCAAAGGATACCTAACCCCATACTCTCCGGTTTCTTTGGAAGAGAGGACGGCTACAACCGAATAGTGGGCGGGGCCATATCCATCCCGCTGCCTATCATAGATAGAAAGCAGGCGGAACTGCAAAAGACCCGTGCGCAACGAGATGCAACGTGGTTAAAAATAGAGGGAAAGGTATTAGAAATAAAAAAGGAACTGGAGAGCGCTTATCAAGCATTCGTCTCCGCCCAAGACGGTTTGAAAGCGTATGAGGAAATCTTTTCAGAGATAGAAGACAGCCTGGAGCTTAACGAACTTACCTATAAAGAAGGTAAGGAAGATTTTATCGGGTTTCTCCTCCTTCAAAATAACCTCCTGGAGGCGAAGGTGTCTTATTTTGAGGCCCTTTTGAACTACTACAATGCCCTTGTGGAATTGGAAAGGGTATCTTTTACCAAAACAATAAATTAGAGGTCAGTATATGGTCATACAGAGGTTTCTTATCACACTAATCCTTGTCCTGACAGTCGCTTCGGGTTTCTTTTCCACCCCGTTAAAGGCCGAAGAGGCAAAGGCAAAAGACGTCGCCGAGGAAGGGCCGGACAAAAAGGAAAGGGAGGTCCGCAAGATACGCAAGGTCCCCCACACCCATGATGAGCAAGGGGGACATGAGGAGCAACACGAAGGCATTGTAAGGATAAGCAAAGAAAGCTACGACCTCCTGGGCATCGAAACAGTAAAGGTAACTCCAAGTTCTCCGAAAGAATACATACGCACCACTGCAGAGATACAGTTTAACGCCAATCGGGTGTTCCACATAGGTCCGCGCGTGCCGGGCAGGGTGGTAGACATTTTTGCAGACCTCGGAGACGAGGTGAAAAAGGGACAGAAACTCGCCATGCTAGACAGCGTAGAGCTGGGCAACGCCGTCTCCGAATACCTAATCAGCAAGACTAACCTGTCCGTACAAAAGGCCCATTTTGAGAGGGAAGAAATGTTGTGGAAGAAGAAGGTCTCCTCCGAGAGAGAGATGTTGGATGCCAAGTCAGCCTACCTCCGCGCAAAGGCAGAATTCGAGGCCGCGGAAAATAAACTCCACCTGTTCGGTCTGAATGAAGACGATATTAATACCCTACGGTCTGAGACCCATTCAATCACCGCCTTTCCGCTGCTCTCCCCATTTAGCGGCACAGTAGTGCAAAAGCACCTCGCCCTTGGAGAGATGGAGGAACCATCGGCCCAGCTCTTTACCGTCGCTGACCTGGGCGTGCTCTGGATTATACTGGACATATACGAAAAAGACCTCACAAAGATAAATATCGGACAAGAGGTGAAGGTCTCGGTGTCTGCCTATCCTGACATCTACTTTCCCGGCAAGATTTCCTACATAAGCGACATAATGGACGAGCGCACCCGTACGGTAAAGGTAAGGGTGGAGCTTGATAACAATAAAAGAAAACTAAAACCCGGTATGTTTGCCACCGCAGAGATAGCCACAGGAGGGGCCTTGCCAGGCCACAAAGAACTTATCATACCCTGTTCGGCCATCCAGAACTACGAAGGCGGCAAGGTGGTCTTCGTGGCTATCGGCGACTATTCCTACAAGATGAAAGAGGTAAGAGCAGGAAACGAATCCAACGAACACGTAGAAATCCTGGAGGGCTTAACCGAGGGTGATGAGATAGTCACCAAGGGGGCCTTTTACCTGAAATCCGAGCTTCAGAAGGAAATGCTTGGCCACGACCATGCCCATTAATGAGACCTCTGAAAAACCCTGGATTTCTGTATATTCCATCTCGATTGTGGGGGTGCCCCCTGATTTAATCAGGGGTATCGCACCCGTTCCAAAAGGGCTTGATAAATCAAGCCCCTACAAAGGTCTAGCCCCTACAAAAGGTCTCGCAGAAACAGCGCGTAGGGGCGAGGTAACCTCGCCCCTACAATTATTGCAAAAACAGCTTCGACATTTCTGTCATTCCGCATTGCTTTTACGAAACCTTTTGTAGAGATTTGATTTATGGGTAGCGCGGGGCTTGTTGCCCTGCCCTACCCATCCGCCTCAGGCGGACAACGTGCCCCTACAACGGCACATTTTACTCCCTCAAAATGACAATTGTACGGGGTTGTTCAGAGAATTAATTAAATGTATCTCAACTGCCTGGATAAAACGTAATGGGAAAACTGATAGGGTTCTGTGTACACCTGCGCATTTTAATCGTATCGCTGGCAGGTATACTGGTAGGCGTAGGAATATACTCAATGATGCGCCTGCCTATAGATGCCGTCCCCGACGTAACCACTAACCAGGTTCAGATAAATACGGAGGCCCCCGGCCTTGGGCCGCCGGAAGTGGAAAGGCTTATCACTTTTCCTATAGAAACGGCCATGATGGGCATAAAGGACGTAGAAGAGGTTCGCTCCCTGTCCAAATCCGCCTTCTCGCAGGTAACGGTCGTCTTTAAGGACCGCGCCGACATCTACTGGGCACGCCAGCAGGTAATGGAACGGCTCCAGACGGCACAGGAGCGGATACCCGAGGGCTACGGGCCACCTATCATGGGTCCAATAAGTACTGGTTTGGGCGAGATTTACCAGTATTCGATAAAAGGCAGGGACAAAGACCTATATGAGCTCCGTACCATTCAGGACTGGATGGTAAGGTTCCATATACTGAATGCCCCCGGGGTCAACGAGGTAAACAGTCTGGGCGGCTTTGTCAAACAATATCAGGTGTTGGTTGACCCCAACAAACTGGTCAGCTACCGAATCCCCCTGCGGCAGGTCTTCGAATCCCTGGCAGCAAACAACATTAATGCCGGCGGCGCATACATAGAACATGCCTCTGAGCAATATCTAATAAGGGGGCTGGGTCTGGTTGAGACAGTAGACGATATAGAAAACATCGTCGTTGCCGTAGAACCTGAAGGCACACCCATCTACGTCAAGAACCTGGCAGAAGTAGTAATTGGCCCGGAGGTCAGGTACGGCGCAGCAACCCAGGACGGACAGGGAGAAACCGTCACCGGCACGGCTATGATGCTGAAAGGCGAGAACAGCCGTACTGTAGTAAACAGGGTAAAGGAAAAAATCAAAGAGATAGCATCTACCCTGCCCGAAGGTGTTACCATAGAGCCCTTCTACGACCGCACGGAATTGATAAATCATACCATCCGCACAGTGATTGAAAATATTAGTATAGGGATACTCCTGGTCATAGGCTCCATCATGCTGTTTCTAAACAACTGGAAGGGCGCCCTTATAGTTACGCTTATTATACCCCTTACCGCCTTCTTTACCTTTACCGCCATGATGCTGGCCGGAATACCTGCCAGCCTGATGAGCCTGGGCGCTCTGGACTTCGGCATCATTATTGACGGCTCGGTAGTCATGGTAGAGAACATCATCCGCCGCCTGTCTACAAAAGAGGAAATCCACGGAAGGACACCCACAGATACAATTATAGATGCGGGGCGTGAAGTAGGCAGACCGGTGGTATTTGCCATAGTCATTATCATTATGGTCTATATACCCATCCTATCCCTGCAGGGGATAGAAGGGAAGATGTTCATACCCATGGCCCTCGTGGTGTGCATTGCCATGATAGGCTCGCTTATTCTGGCATTAACCTTTGCGCCTGCCCTCTGCGGTTTCTTCTTCCCGAAAGGCATACGAGTCAAGGGTGAGGCAGACAACGCGGTCATTCGCTTCCTCAAGCGCGTCTACCGTCCTGTCCTGCGCCTGGCCGTCCGCCACAACATACTGCCCATCAGCATAGCCGGCGGACTCTTCGCCGGAAGCCTGGCGCTCCTACCATTCATGGGTTCCGAGTTTATACCAGAACTGGATGAAGGTGACATTATGGCCCATGCAATCAGGCTGCCAAGCGTGTCACTCACCGAGTCCATTAATGCCACCACTAAAATAGAAAACGTACTCATGGGCAAATTCCCCGAGATTACAACCATAGTATCAAAAACAGGACGGGCCGAAATATCAACCGACCCTATGGGACCAGATGTCAGCGATATACTAATACTTCTAAAACCAAAGAGTGCGTGGGTAAGCGCCCGCAACAAAGAGGAACTCATAAACAAGATGCAGGCAGAGCTTGAAAAGATTCCCGGTATGAGCTATGCCTTCTCTCAGCCCATTGAGATGCGGGTAAACGAGCTCATTGCTGGAACAAGGTCTGACATCGCAATAAAGGTATTTGGCGACGACTTTGACATACTTAAAGAAAAGGCGGAGCAAATTCAGCGCATTATAAGAGGCATTGAAGGGGCGGAGGATGTGAGAATGGAGCAGATAAGCGGACTGCCCGTACTTCAAATAAAGATAGACCGCGAGGCCATCGCACGCTATGGCATAAACGTTGCAGACGTCCAGGAGATTATAGAGACCGCCATAGGCGGCAAGGCAGCCACCCAGGTAATTGAGGGGCAGATGCGCTTCGATATGACAGTAAGATTTCCCGAGGAGGCTAGACAAGACATAGAGGGCATCAAAAACATCGTAGTCAGCGCACCTGATAAGAGGCTTGTGCCGCTTACACAACTGGCCGATATTACCCTGGAGGAGACACAGGCCCAGATATCGAGGGAAGACAGCCGGCGGCGTATGGTGGTGGAATGTAACGTAAGGGGCAGAGACATCGGAAGCTTTGTCGCAGAAGCCAATAAAGAGATCAAAAAGGAGATAACCCTGCCACCGGGATATTACATAGATTGGGGAGGGCAGTTTGAGAACATGCGGCGGGCCCGCATGAGGCTCGCCATCGTGGTGCCCATATCTCTATTCCTTATCTTTATACTGCTCTTCACAACCTTCGGATCTTTAAAGAACGCCCTGCTCATATATATAAACGTACCTGTAGCGGCAACCGGCGGCATATTCGCTCTGGCTATCAGGGGAATGCCCCTGAGCATATCGGCTGGGATAGGCTTTATCGCCTTGTTTGGGTTATCCGTGTTGTTTGGAATTGTTATGGTGTCGCGAATAAACGACCTTATAGCAGAGGGTATGGATATGACGGAAGCCGTGCTTAAAGGCGCAGAAGACCGTCTGCGACCGATACTTATAACATCATCCGCCGATATAATAGGTTTTATGCCTATGGCAATATCATGGGGAGTGGGCGCTGAGGTACAAAGACCCCTCGCCACAGTGGTAATAGGAGGCCTTTTTTTTTCCACCTTCCTGACGTTATTTGTGCTCCCGTCGCTCTACAAGTGGTTTGCAAAGAAAATAGAGATAGAGAAACCCCCTTGGTATGAAGAACCGCCAGGCGCGCGTAAGACCCAGACGGGCTAGGAAATTTCCTTCAAAAGATATTACCCTAAGAGATTAAAATAATATATGATGTGGCGATAAGTTAAGTGAGACTTTTGAAAAACCTTGTGAAGTTGTCATTCTGAGGGAGCAAAGCGACCGAAGAATCTCTAATGTAGCGTTGTAGCTTGCTCTCCGCCTAAGGCGGATTGAACGTGGCAACTTGTAGGGGCGAACCTGCCGCTCGCAGCGGTCGCACCGCTCGCCCTGGGCAGACACAGAGGTCTGCCCCTACGAAGCCACGCTACATGCTTCGCTCAGAATGACAACGTCCAATAAACTGACTTTCGCAGGGGTTTCACAATGTATTTACTTAACGGGCTTTGCTAATAAACGGGAGGACATCATGGAAAAGGTCGTAATGCCTTGCATCGTGAGTATTTTCCTATACCTTTTCCCGTTAAACCTGTATGCCATACAGCCGGAGCTCTCAGATAAAGAGGCACAAGAGGCCGTCAACTACGGTGAAAAGAACTCACGCACCATATTCAAGACACTGGAAATACTCCCGGCCTGTCTAGCGGCATGGCCGTCCATGGAATCGGGGCTGGTGAGAAGCAAATACATAAACCTGGCAGTCACGGCTGCTAAGAAAAAAAGACACCGCGAAAAACTTGCCGAAGCTGAAATAAAAGACGCCATGACGTCTAACACATTGGAAGTACTGATACAAACAAGGGAAGATGTGACTATCAAGCTAATCCAACATGACAAAGTAATCGAGCCGGTTTCAATCGCCTATCTGGACCATCACTGCGAGTGGTGTGACTTCTACGGTGACAAGGCCAGTAAAGAAAACCATGAGTATGTTATAGCCAGCTTCCCTTACTCGGAAATTAATCCCAAATTGATAACCACCGTTATTTTTTGGAACGGCGGCAGCGAACGACAACACGAGGTTAACCTGTCCCAATTCAAGTAGGGGCAATTCATGAATTGCCCCTGCAGCATCATTGTTTTAAATGTCAGTGCCCCAGGTCTTAAAGTGAGAGTTGCTACACCTGCTCCGCCTATACCTACACCCCCGGAAACAAAAAGCAGTTGACAGTAAATATTGACCCTGATATACTTTTTCCTCCGAATTTATGTATTTTTCAATCTTATATTTATGATACTGTCCTGTCCGGAAACATTAAAATGTCAATAATATTCCCAATCTGCAAGACGAGCCGTTTTCTCCTTATAACCCTGGCCCTGATATGCTTATCTCCAGGCAGAAGCCCGTTGGCCCAAGAACAGCAAGAAGTGGGTGTGGAAAAGCTCCTCGGGCCTGAGAGTCAGATAGTTGCGGTAGTCAACGGTGAGAACCTGAACCGCGAACAACTCTCAGACCTGCTTATAGAAAGCTTTGGAGACCAGGGCCTTGACGTGTTGATACGGAGAACCGTCATCTACCAGCATGCCAATAAACTTGGTATAACCGTAAACCCCGAAGAGGTAAATGAAAGGCTAAAAGGCCTGCTTGATAGAGAGATAAGCACTCTGGTCAAGGCACGCGGGCTTGAAAACGAAAACCAGCTCAAAGAAGAATTAAACGCCATGGGAGTGAACCTTGATCAATTAAAAGAAACAATGTCTGCACGCCTTAAAAGGGGCATGGAGGTAGAACTCCTGGCAGAGAAGATCGTAGAAACAACAGTAAATGTCACCGAAGAAGACCTAAAACAGGCATATGAACAAGAATACGGCGAAAAGATAGAGGCAAGCCAGATCGTGGTAGGTACAAGAAAAGAGGCCGAAGATATGTTGGGAAAGTTGCAGTCTGGAGCGGATTTTGAGACCCTGGCCAGGAATGAATCTATAGAACGGCTATCGGCCGCCGCAGGGGGTAGAATGAAACCATTTGGCCCCGCTGAAGGAATCTTCGGGCCGGAAGTCGCACACCTCGAGGTAGGGCAAATCAGCGGGATAATAAAGAGTGAAGATGGCTATCATATACTAAAAATAGAATCCAAGAGAGAAAAGAACCCAAAAGATTTTAAAGAAGCCGTACCGGAACTTCAAAAAATAGTTATACGGCAAAAAGTTAAGAAAAGGCTGGGACCGTGGTTGGCCAGCGTGCTTGAGCAGGCAGACGTAAAAAAATATCCTGTAACATATTAAAAACCCTTTAAAAATCCTCCCTTAAGGTATGAGAGAGACTAAACTAGAAACAATCCCTCAAGAATTTACTATTGAGGTGGCCAACCGCGTCAAGCGCCTACCTCCATATCTATTCGGCAGACTCAATCAGCTAAAATACGAAAAACGAAGCCAGGGAATAGATATCATAGACCTGGGGATGGGTAATCCCAACGACCCCACACCTCCTCCGATTATAGAAAAGCTCTGTGAGGCGGTTCACGACCCCAAGAATCACCGTTACAGCGTCTCCGCCATCGGCATACCACACCTGAGACGTGAGATTGCATATTTTTACCAGCGGGAGTGGGGGGTAGAACTGGACCCGATAAAGGAAGTCGTCTCAACCATAGGCTCGAAGGAAGGTATATCCCACTTGTGCCTGGCACTGCTTGAGGACGGTGACATGACTCTTGTCCCTAACCCGGCGTTCCCGGTACACTTGTACGGGCCGGAGCTGGCAGGCGCCGAAGTAACCACCATACCCCTGAGGGACGAAGAGGGACTCTTAGAGGATATTACGCGTACAATTGAAACCGTTCACCCCAGACCCAAGGTGTTGATTTTGAACTTTCCACATAACCCTACCGGCCGTACGGTAGAACTGGGCTTCTTTGAAGAGGTCGTAGACCTGGCAAAGAGGTATAACGTCATAATTGTACACGACCTTGCATACGGCTGTCTTGGGTTCGACAACTATAAACCACCGAGTTTTCTTCAGGCTAAAGGGGCAAAGGACGTAGGAGTGGAGTTTAACACATTTTCAAAGAGCTTCAACATGCCCGGCTGGAGGCTGGGGTTCTGCGTGGGCAACCACAAGATAATAGAGGCCCTGGCAAAGATAAAGGGCTACTATGATTACGGAATATTCCCGCCGGTACAGGTTGCCGGGATTATCGCACTCAGGGATTGCAGGAAATATATAGAACAGCAGGCCCGTATCTATCAACAGCGCCGCGACATCCTCTGTGACGGCCTTAAACGCATAGGCTGGGAGGTGGAGAAGCCCCGGGCCGCAATGTTTGTCTGGGCTCCCATTAAGGAAAAATATCGCTCCATGGGCTCTGTTGAGTTCAGCTATAAACTTCTTAACGAAGCCCGGGTATCCGTATCACCGGGAGTAGCCTTTGGAGAAGACGGTGAAGGTTTCGTTAGATTCGCCCTGGTAGAAAATGATTTGCGGCTGAAACAGGCTGTACGGCAGATCCACAAGGCACTTGATAAATAACGCAATCGCTGTATAGGAGAATAATAATGGCAGGATTTGGAGGTCTTAAAAGCTTTCGCGGAGGGGTACATCCCTCTGACGACTGGAAATCGCTTGCCAAGGATAAGGCAATAACGTCTGCACCCCTGCCTGAAACGGTCTACGTGCTGACGGCCCAGAATATTGGCGCACCATCTAAGCCCATAGTGGCGAAGGGCGATAAGGTAAAAAAGGGCCAAAAGATAGCTGAGGCCACAGGCTTCATCTCCGCCCACGTCCATGCCCCGGTATCTGGAGAGGTAAAGGAGATAACCTTCAGACCTCATCCGGTTACCGGCGCAAGTACACCCACTATAGTCATACAAAGAGGCGACGACGACGATTGGGCACCTGGTCTGAACAAAGAAACAGACATTAATGCCCTGTCACAGGAAGACATCAGAAATCTGATAAAGGAGGCGGGCATCGTTGGACTGGGCGGGGCGGCTTTCCCCTCCCACGTGAAGCTAAGCCCACCGCCGGGAAAGACCGTTGACACTGTCATCCTCAACGGCGCCGAGTGCGAACCATACCTTACCTGCGACTATCGGCAGATGCTGGAAAGAACCGGTGAAATAGTCGAGGGACTCCGCATCATCATGAAATGCCTTGGAGTAAGTATTGCCTACGTAGGTATAGAGGCCAACAAGGCGGACGCTTACGACAAGATAAAATCTGCCGCGGGCGGAGACCCAAGCATAAAGATAGTGCTCCTTGAGGTAAAATATCCCCAGGGCGCAGAACATCAGTTAATAAAGGCCATAACGGGGCGAGAATTCAAACCGACTCAATTACCGCTCGAAGCCGGCTGTGTGGTGCACAACATAAGCACCACCTATGCGATATACGAGGCGGTCAAATGGAAGAGACCGCTTATAGAGAGGGTAGTAACGGTTACCGGAGACGGTGTCGAAAACCCGGGAAACTTCGTCACGCGGGTGGGTACACCGATAGAAAACCTGCTCTCCTTAACGGGCATAAAGAAAGATGCGAATAAGTTAATCTTCGGCGGCCCTATGATGGGAATCGCCCAGAGTGCTATGGGCGGCAATACCGTTAAAGGTACGGGCGGAATTCTGGTTATGCGGGGTGCAGAGACCTGGGAGTCGCACGCCTGTATCCGCTGCGGCAAGTGTATTGAGGCCTGTCCTTACGGGTTGAACCCCAGCTACCTGAGTATATTCTGTGAGGCTGAAAACTTCCAGGGGGCCATGGAGTATAATCTCATGGAGTGCAAGGAGTGCGGCTGCTGCACCTACGTATGCACCTCCAGGAGACCCATTGTCCACCTGATAAAGATGGCCAAGTATGACCTGGGCAGGCAAAAGGCCAGGGCCCAAGCCAAACAAAAGGCTGAAGAGGCCAAAAAAGAAGTAGCCACCGCCTCAAAGTAAAAATAAAATCTTTACCTGGCACAGTTCTTTCTCTTAAAATACCATCCCTCATGTAAGAGAGGGTTTTAAACCGAGGAGTGCTTCAATGGCGGAGACACCGGAAAGAGTTGAGTTAATTGTCAGTTCTTCCCCTCACATCCGAGGTCCGGAAAATATACCCAAGGTAATGTGGACAGTAGTAGCCGCCCTGGTACCTGCGGGCCTTATGGGTGTCTATTTCTTTGGTTACTATGTACTTGAAGTCATATTCCTGTGTGTGGCCACTGCCGTTGCCGCAGAGGCGGCCTGCCAAAAGCTCAGGGGACGATCTGTCACCGTTAACGACGGAAGCGCCGTCATAACAGGGATATTGCTCGCCTATGTCCTGCCCCCCAGTGTGCCGTGGTACATCCCCGTGGTGGGTGCAGCATTCGCAATAGCAATAGTAAAACACACCTTTGGTGGATTGGGTAACAACATATGGAACCCCGCACTCGCCGCAAGGGCATTCTTACAGATTGCCTACCCGGCGCCCATTAACTCCGACTGGCGCAGCCTGCATGAGGCGGGTTTCTTGCAGAGCATAACACTCACGGACGATAAGGGACAGCTTGTACACGCTGTTACCAGGGCCACCCCCCTGTTCAAGGAGGCGGGATGGGAGAAATATGACTACATGAGCATGCTTATCGGCAACGTCCCGGGTTGCATCGGTGAGACGTCTGCCATCGCACTCATATTGGGCGGGCTTTACCTGATTTACAGGGGATACGTTGACTGGAGGGTACCGGTAGGCTTCATAGGTACGGCATTCATCCTGGCCCAGGTTCTGCCGCCGAGAATAGAGACGCCTTGGGCAAACGACCCGTTCTACCACGTCCTCGCCGGAGGCCTTATGCTGGGGGCGTTCTTCATGGCCACCGACATGGTAACCTCGCCCCTTACCAAAAAGGGCCTGGCAATCTTCGGTATCGGCTGTGGACTACTTACCGTATTAATCAGGTTCTACGCCGCATACCCGGAAGGGGTGTGCTACTCTATACTTATCATGAACACTGCTACACCGCTTATTGACAGGTACACTCAGCCTAAACTCTTGGGGGGAGGAAAGACCGCTCCGGGAGGAAAGGGATAACCATGGGCAAGAGATTACAATACACTCTGGTACTTGGCGTCATAACTATGGTTACGTCCATTGGTGTAGGTGCCACCTACGTTGTAACAAAGGACAGGATAGTCCAGAAGGAAGCAGCCAGACGTATGGAGGCACTCCTGACGGTCATGCCGGGGATGGAAGGCGCGCCCGCAGAGGTGACACCTCCTGAGACGACCGCAGAAGACAAGGTTTATAAGGGCCAAGACAAGGGCGGAAAACTGATAGGTTACGCCACGCTTGGTAAGGCCCAGGGATATTCAAGCACGCTTAAGGTGATGGTAGGACTCACGCCGAACATGAACAAGGTCGTGGGTATAAAGGTGCTTTATCAGGCAGAGACCCCCGGTCTTGGAACCAGGATAGTGGAAATTGCCACCACCAAGACCCTTTGGACGATGTTCTTTGGCGGTGAAAAGACCGCCGCTGCCGAAGAGGTGAGCCTGACACCGTGGTTCTGCGATCAGTTCAAGGGAAAGACTCTGAACCAGCTTGAGGTGGTGAGGCAGGAGGACCCATCCAAGGTTACCGCCATAACCGGCGCAACCATAACAACCAGGGCGGTAGTAAAGGCCGTAGAGGACGCCATCGCAAAGATAAAAACCGCAGCCCAGACCTCATAACATTTCAGACCACAACATAGTAGACCCCGTAGTGTGCGCCAAGACGCACACTACGAAGCACCCACTCCACAGGTAGACAACGAGGTTTACCTCGTTGACAAACCATCATCAGCGACCTAAAGGTCGTTGTCTACCCCTGTTGTTTCTATATGAGACCTCTCCAAAAATCAATTTATTTGACGTTGTCATTCTGAGTGAAGCGTATAGCGTGGAGCTTGTCCGCCAAAGGCAGACAAGCTGCCTCAGGCACGACTGCCACGTTGAACGTTGGAGCAAGCTCCAACGCTACATAAAATAATGCACCTGATGCGGAGACGTAAAGAGGGTGTCGCAGGGCTTAAGCCCTGCGACACCCCAAATGGGAGGCGTCCGATGCGAAGTAATGTAGGGGCGCGATTTATCGCATCCACTAGTGAAGGGCTTGATAAATCAAGCCCCTACAAGAGGTCTTTAGCCCGCGATTTCTTCAATTCTTAACGGTCTGAAGCTGTTCGAGGAAGGCTTCGATGCGGGTTCTTATCTGGCCCTCGCTCTGGGGGCCGTAGTCACAGGTTAGATGCAGCACCGGAACGTTGCGCTTCTCAAATTCTTTTTTGATAAGAGGAAAATCGTACAGGGAGTGGTCGCAAAACTTCAGACTGTGATAAATGGCCCCATGGACAGACCTCTTCTCAATCAGAGAGAGTATGTTGTTTATCCTCTCAAAGACATTTACCATCCTTGAGCAAGGCGACCTCTGTAAATACCTCTTCGCCAGCGACATAAACGGGTCTCCGTTCACCTCAACGAGCACGTCATAAAACCTTGTGCCGCTGCACAGGTCGTCAGCTACCACCCTGGCCCCTGCGTCTTCAATAATCTTGACTATCTCCTCATTCTCAAGTATCCCGCCCCAGATGAGAAGTCTGGGTACGTTCTTAGCCTCCTGTACCTGCGCCCTTTCCTTCATGGCCTGTTTAAGGTATTCGCTGAACTTTTCAGGTACTGCGTTGATGCCCTGCTTCAGGAGCGAAAATATCTCATACCCCGAGTAACCCAGGTATCCGCCCCACTGTCTCTGCAGGAAAAACTGTACACGTTTACGCATCCTATTATAACGAGTTATGCTCTTCTCAATCTCCTCGCGAGTAATGCGTCGCTTAGAATGGGTCTCTAGTCTCTCTTTGAAGTCCTTTATCAGTTTGGCGTAGTACGCGACGGCGGCATCATCGTTTGTCTTCGGCATATCTATGATATAGTTAAACTTTTTGTCCCCGTCTATGGAGCGCCATGCATCGTACAACCTTCTCATTCCGTCGCACGAATTCACAAAAACCATTCCCTCAAGATTCTCCAGATTACCCGAGAGTTTTTCTTCCATCACAGCCTTGATGTAGGAGCAGAGGTTTGTGCAGAGATATTCTTCCGCCGCTCCGTCACAGTTCTCAAGACCTTTTATTCGAACCGGATGGAAGCCCGCTGCGCGTATTATCTCTACCGGCGTATACGTGCAGAGATAACCAATCTTGGGGAGGTCGGCATCTTGAAGGAAGTCCCGGCCATTTTGACCCCTTTCCGCCTTCGGTGCGGACCCCACAGGTTGTGAACAAGCCAGGGCACCCACACTCTCCCGCTTCTTCTTGATACCGTCCAGCCCTATAAGGGCGGCCCCAACGGCCCCAATTATCTGAGGCTCCTCCGCTATCCGGAGTTTTGTGCCCAAAAGCTTCTCCAGCTCCTTGACCATACCTACGTTCTTTGCCACACCGCCGCTCATCACCACCTGTTCCTCTACACCCACCCGCCTGGCCTGTGCGGCAATCCTCTTGGATATGGCCATGTGGAGCGCACGACAAATATCAGGCACCTTGTGGTCGGCACCAATAAGAGAAACCACCTCCGACTCGGCAAAGACCGTGCACAGACTGCTTATGGCAAGCTTACCGCCTCCGTTCAGCGACAAAGGCCCCATCTCGTCGAGGTCTATTTCCAGAGTCCTTGCCATTACCTCAAGGAACCTGCCCGTGCCTGCAGCACATTTATCGTTCATCACGAAGTCAAGGACATTGCCGTTGGAGTCTACCTTAATGACCTTTGAATCCTGTCCGCCTATATCTATAACGGTTCTAACGTGGGGGAAGAAGAAATGCGCACCCCTTGCATGGCAGGTTATCTCCGTAACCACCTCGTTGGCAAAGGGCACCCGTATCCTACCGTAACCTGTCGCAACTACGTAGTCTACGTCCTTTTCTGAAATCTTCGTGGAGGTAAGGATACTAGCCCAAACTTTGTCCGCCGCCTTTTTGCTGCTTGAACCCGTTGCAATGACCTCAGACGCAATAATCTCCCTCTTCTCATTCATCAGGACGGCGTCGGTTGATAGAGAGCCTATGTCTATACCGAGACTGAGCATCAGTAGGTTCTCCTTCCCAAAAACATAAACCCTCCTCAAAACCGCGGAGAAAAATCGGCAGGAACGCCTCTGTAGTTGATACTAACGAGACTCTGCAAAGACCCCAAAATGTCATTCTGAGTCCGCCGAAGGCCGGCGAAGAGTCCCCTGTTTTTCTTAGATTCTTCGCTTCGCTCAGAATGACGATATAATATCAGAGAACTTTTTTAGGGGTCTCAAGATGATAGCAAACGACATTTCTCATTGTCAAGGATGTATTTTCATTTTACTCTATATACCCCACGTATACCCCAAATATGCTTGCAAAAAGTTACTCATAATGTTATTTTCGAAAAAGTATTACGTAAGAATTTCAGATAAAGTAAGAAGGGACGATATGCCTACCATTAGTATTTCAAAGGAGATAGAAACAAACGGCTACGCAGACTGCCGCAACATTACCTCGGATGTGCAGGAGGCGGTAAAGACCTCTGGTATAACCTCAGGCATAGTAACGGTTTTCATACCTGGTTCAACGGCGGGCGTAACGACAATAGAGTTCGAAGAGGGGGTGGTCAACGACCTCTCGGTCGCCCTAGAAAGACTCATCCCAAAGGACATAAATTACAAACATAATGAACGCTGGCACGACGGGAATGGTTTCTCGCACGTCAGGGCCGCCTTTGTAGGCCCATCCCTTACCGTGCCTTTCATGGAGGGAAGGCTTCAACTGGGCACATGGCAGCAGATAGTGCTGCTCGACTTTGATAACCGGAAGCGTTTGCGCCGCTATCTTATAAGCATTATGGGGGAGAAATAATTAGAATCATCGTAAAAGTGAGAGCCGGGCGCTATAACGGTGAGATTAGGTGCTGATGACGTATTCCCAAAATCCAAATAATTAAAGCACTACCCTTCCACCCGACAATAACGCTGCAACAAGAGGCTTTAGTGTTCGGTTACCAACGGCTATTACCTGCCTGCTCTAGTGTGCATGCCATCTGGGTATGTGAAGGTGCAGCCTCTCGCCCGTTACGTGCCAGAGGTCTAAAGCGGCCTTCTTTATCCAGTGCCCAAAGAAGTATGCACAGATTGCCAGACAAAGCAGTATGGTAAATATCATTATGGATAAAGCGGTAAACATAGCTTACCTCCTTTATGGACCTGGCATACTGCTCATGCGCTGCTAAAAACCAAAGTTGAACTTTTCTTTTATCCCGTGACCGTGCCCGTGACTGCCTGTGATGGAGGGGAGGTACCTCAAAATCCTTAATAACAGCGCAATATTTGGGGGTACCCTTCTCCATCCCTGCTCCCAAGATTGCACAGCTCTTATGCTTACGCCAAGTTCTCCCGCTAACCCAGCCTGCGAGTGTCCCAACCTGTGGCGTATTTGTCTCAGTTCTTCAGCAGACATGGAACGCTTTAGACACAGAAGTATCAGTGCCTTTTTGAGGAGCCACCTGCACAGAAAATACGCAAGGATGCCGATACTAAACAGCGTCACAAACACGGTCATAAATATTGCCGTTCCCATCTCTTTCCCCCTCAAAACTATTATATCACAATTGTGATAGGGTCTCCAGGGAAACCAGGGACTCGTAGTCTTTCAAAGACCCCCAAGAGCACTTGCGGACAGACCTAAAGGTCTGTCCCTACGTTGTGATTTTAAATTTCTTCCGTAGGTATGTCTCACTAGAGTATTTTCTATCTTTTCGTAGTTGCCTAATTTAGCGTAAGAGTTACGAACTCAATCAGAGCAAAAACCCTTCAACTCCGTCTTCAATATTATCCTCTTCCAATCGTCCCTGAATACAGGCCAGCCAACAACGCTTACCTCGTCATCCTGGAGTTTTACCTGTTCCATACTGTCACTGACAGCTTTAATGCACGCCATCTCCAGAGGATGTATTTGTGCCACACGTCTCGGGTAGGAGCTCTTTCTTTTATAAAGCTTCCCATTATCAAAGATGGTTATTATAAGGGGTTTAACATCCAACATGCGGTATGAAATTACCTCGTGGCTGACCGTGGAATAGCGCCTCTTCAGCGTTGGCAGATCAAACTCCAGGGACTCGGCATCCTCCTTAAACCATTTTCTGGGCAGGAGCAGCGAGACGGCCATCAGGTTGCTTGCATCTTCAATAAAACTCTGTTCGACCCTGCCTGCAAGCAATACTTCGCCTATCTCATGGGCTATAGTAAAATGTTTCCTTTCCGACTTTTCAGGATTCTTGCTGCCAACCGCAATGGTCTCTATGCCCCATCTTCTTCTACTGTAGCCTCTGGTGCCAAGGTTCGGGTCTATATGTACAGAGAGGTTCAGTTTCTCGGCCAGGACAAAGGCATCTACGGGAGGACCTTTGACGTTAAGTCTTTCGAGCAGCGCCCACGCCTCGTCTTCTACCATCTTGGCTATTTCACGCCATTCCGTCAGCTCAAGCATGGGTTAAGAACTCGCACGGCTATAAGCGGTACGCGACAGGTACCGGTCTCACTGACTTTTTTCGATTGAATTAAGGATGGACAACAGAAGCGCCCGATTGGGCCCTACCAGAATACGCCTGCACTTATCCAGGGCATCGTTTTCCTCTACATGCCTGTTAATCCAATACTCCGGGTCTGCAGGGGAGCCGCCATAACCTCTTATAGTGGAAAGCTCCTCAATGTCCTTTTGAGAAAAACCCCGCAGCTTGTCAGGGTTTGACTGGAAGTACCTCCGGAAATCTTCTGTAAGAGGTGAAAGATCAATTGGCTCACCACTTTGGGTAGTCAGCTTCCTGGGCTTGGTATATGCAGCGCGGTCAAGAGGTCCGGGGGGATAGCCCTTACTGTCATCCAGCAAGTAATCCACCGTTACGCCAAAGGCCCTGGCTATCCTGATAGCCGCCTCACCCTTCGGCTTTCTGTTCAACTTTTCATAGGCCTGGTAGGTAGAGATGGGTATTTCAGATTGACGTGCAGCCTCAGACCTGTTCCAGCCCTTTTCAGCCCTAAGGTGCCGCAGTTTTTCCGTTATCGAGATTACCATAATCAATATAACTCCCAATAATCCATGACATCATTCCCGTGTGTCGGTAATTAATTTTCTCTATACAATCTTATCCTTTTGCCGTTTTTGATGTTTTTTATTATATTATCATTTACGTCTTAACCTCAATAAAAATCACAGCTTACTGACATATTCTTTGTCTTAAACACTCATTTTTGTCTGTAATATTTACCTGTTGGACAGGAATATTGAGCATTTAGTGTAAATATTGCTTATCCATGTATCATTACAAAAAGGAAACCTTGCGAACGTATATAGTTTGAATCCTCAGCAGAACCATACTTTCTGAAGTCCAGTCCGCCTCAGGCGGATGTTGTTGGTAAATTCCCCATTGGCACAGTCAACGGACTCCAAGATTTATCATTTTCCGGAAGTCTCAATTTGCTCTCTTTAAATACCCTTTCAGATATTTGCCTGTATAGGAATCCTTCAGCCGAGCAATCTTCTCTGGGGTACCCACACCTACAATATAACCCCCGCGCTCTCCGCCTTCAGGGCCAAGGTCTATAACGTAGTCGGCACATTTTATAACATCGAGATTGTGTTCTATTACAATTACCGAATGTCCTTCCATAATCAACCTCTGGAAACAGTCGAGCAGCTTTTTTATGTCGTCGAAGTGCAGCCCGGTAGTGGGCTCGTCAAAAAGAAACAATATATCCTCGCACCCTCTTTGTGCCAAAAAGCTGGCCAGCTTTAGTCTCTGAGCCTCTCCACCCGACAGCGTGGTTGCAGGCTGGCCCAGTCGAAGGTATCCCAAACCGGTATCCTCAAGACAGCGCAGGGCATTTATTATTGCAGAGAAGTCCTCAAAGAATTCCTTGGCCTCCTCAACCGTCATCTCGAGAACCTCATGGATGTTCTTGTGCCTGTACCTTATATCCAGTACGTCTCTTCGGAACCGTCTGCCTCGGCATTTTTCACAAGTAACGAAAATATCGGCAAGAAACTGCATGTCTACCCTGCGATACCCCTCTCCCTGACAGCTTTCACACCTGCCGCTGGCTACGTTAAAGGAAAAGGCGCTCTGGGTTAAATTCCTTATCCTCGCCTCTCTCGTCGAGGCAAATAGTCTCCGTATCTCGTCAAACGCCTTCAGATACGTAATTGGGTTTGACCTGGGTGTCCGCCCTATCGGCGACTGGTCTACCAACATCACATCACGAACATTATTCACGCCCGTAACAGCCTGGTGCTTTCCCACCGTTCCGCGGTATCCGCCCAACCTCTTCTTTAAGGCAGGATACAGGGTGTCCTCTATCAGCGTACTCTTCCCCGAACCTGACACACCCGTCACACAGACAAACATACCCAGAGGAAAGGCTGCGTCTATATTTTTCAAGTTGTTCTGGCACGCACCCTTCAGGACTATTTCCCTGCCGGTTGGTTTCCTCCTGGCGTGGCGTATTTCAATGACTCTTCCACCCAACAGATATTCGCCGGTAAGCGAGCCGTTTTTATTCTTTGCAAGCCCCTCGATTGTGCCTTGATATACGATGCGCCCGCCCCTCTCTCCGGCCCCCGGGCCAAGGTCTATAAGCTGGTCAGCCGAGCTTATGATGTCCCTGTCATGCTCCACGGTCACTATAGTGTTGCCCAGGTCTCTAAGGCGTTTAAGTGTTGTTATAAGTCTCTCGGTATCCCTCGGATGAAGGCCGACACTCGGTTCGTCCAGTATATACAACACGTTAACAAGGGAAGAACCCAGGGATGTGGCTATGTTTACCCTCTGCGCCTCACCACCCGAGAGTGTCCTCGTAAGTCGGTCGAGTGTAAGGTACCCAAGACCTATCCTTACCATATAGTCAAGTCTCTCTTTTATCTCGTGCAAAACCAGTCTCGCCGCCTCCTCCTCATAACCGTTGAGTCTGACATCCTGAAAGAAGTTGCGGGACTGCTCCACAGTCATGGCGCATACGTCGCCTATGGTGGCGCCATTTATCTTTATGTTGAGGGCCTTGCGGTTCAGTCTCTTCCCGTTACATTCGGTGCAAGTGACGTAGCCCCTATATTTACTGAGAAAAACCCTGACGTGCATCTTATATTTCTTGTGCTCAAGCCACTCGAAGAATTCTCGGACGCCGCAGAAATCCTGCGTACCCTCCATGATAAGTTCCACTTGTTTAGCGGTCAGCTTATGAAATGGGACGTCAAGCGGTATGCCGTAAGCGGGGGCTGCGTCTTTCAATTCTTCATATAAGTGGCCGTAGGCAGGGGTACTCCAGGGCTGTATGACTCCTTCACGAAGCGTCTTTCTCTTGTCCGGCACGACAAGGTCCGTGTCTATCTCAATCGTATTGCCGAACCCCTGGCACTTGGGACATGCCCCGATGGGGCTGTTAAAAGAGAAAAGGTTGGGTGTAGATTTAGGGTATTCAATCCCACAGTAACCGCAATAAAAACGGTTGCTGAACCTCAGTTCTTGCTTTGTGTCTAAAATTAGTATCCTAAGGTGACCGGCACCAAGTCGGAAAGCTGTCTCCAGGGCATCGGCCAGCCGCTCCCTTATCTCCGGTTTTACCACCAATCTATCCACCACTCCTTGCACGTCTCCGGCGCGGTGAAAATCAAACCCCGGCTCCTCCGTCAAGTCAACCAATCGTCCCTCCGACCAGAGCCTCACCAGACCTTGTTCCTTGAGAATGGCTATCTGACTCTCGCTAGACAGCCTGGGGCTGACGGTAATTGGAAAGACAACCAGAAACCGGATGCCCTGGTCGAGCGCCAAAACCTCTTTTACAATTCGTTCAACCGAGCTGCTCTCCACCGGACGGCCGCAGCCCTCGCAGTACGTCTTGCCAATGCGGGCGAAGAGGAGCCTGAGGTAGTCGTTTAACTCCGTGGCGGTACCAACCGTGCTTCGCCGACTCTTTACCGGATTTTTCTGCTGTATCGCTATGGCGGGCGGGATGCCGTCTATGTGATCAACGTCGGGCTTGTCCATCCTGTCGAGAAACTGCCTGGCGTAGGTAGAAAACGTCTCCACATAGCGCCGCTGCCCCTCTGCAAACAGGGTGTCAAATACCAGACTGGACTTGCCGGAGCCTGAAACGCCTGAGACCACCACCAGCTTCCCCAAGGGTATTTCCACATCTATGTTCTTCAGATTGTGCACACGTATCCCCCGCGCCGTTATGGATTTTCTTTTGTGGTCAGGTCTGAATAATTTCAAAGGCGTGTCCAGATTAAGCTTATTCATCGGAGGTTCTTGTTCAAAAACCGTTTCTTGTCATTCTAAATCAACGTATGGGAGGTAAGTTTGTAAAGAAAAACTCTGCAAAAGTCGGTCTGTCGGACATTGCCATCCTGGGCGAAAGTGTGTAACGTGGCAGCTTGTCCGCCAAAGGCGTCATGCCGTAGGCAGATCTCCGCCAAAGGCGGATCTGCCTCTGGTACGACTGCCACGACTACGTGCGAGCAAGCTCGCACGCTACATTATGGATTCTTCGGTCGTTTCACTCCTCAGAATGACAATTATTATACAGAGTTTTTCAGAACTCCCTATTTACCAATAAACGCGATTTATCGCACCCATTTGCGTAGGGACAGCCCTCGTGGCTGTCCGTTGCGGACAGGGACAAGCCCTGTCCCTACGATAAATCAAGCCCCTACAAAGGGAGGCTCTCTATTTACCAATAAACGCCGTCTCTCCCCCTATCTGCATCTGGTAGAGCCTCCAGTACTCACCCTTCTTTTGCACCAGTTCGTCGTGCGTGCCCGTCTCAACTATACGTCCCCCCTTGAGCACCGCTATCTTGTCGCAATATCTCACCGTAGACAGGCGGTGTGCGACCACGAAGCTGGTCTTTCCCTTCATAAGATTACTAAGGGCATCCTGGACAATCTTTTCTGATTCAGAGTCAAGGGCGCTTGTAGCCTCATCCAGTATAAGGATGGGCGCGTCCTTGAGTATCGCCCTGGCTATGGCGATGCGCTGGCGCTGTCCCCCGGAGAGTCTCACTCCCAGTTCACCGACCTCCGTATCGTAGCCCTTTGGCAGGCTGCCGACGAAGTCATGTATATATGCAGCCTTCGCCGCCGCCTCCACCTCCGCCGGGCTTGCGTTTCTCTTCCCGTAGCGAATGTTCTCCGCAATACTCTTATTGAATAAAAAGGTCTGCTGTGTAACGATAGCTATGTTATTGAGCAGTGAATCACTCTTTATGTGGCGTACGTCCTGGCCGTCAATCTCCACAGTACCGCGGCTGGGTTCGTAGAAACGGGGTATAAGATTTAAGAGCGTGCTCTTGCCCGATCCACTCTCTCCCGCGATGGCCACGACCTGGCCCTTATTCACGGTAAGGTTTACATTGGAAATCACTTTATCGGTGTTTTCATTGTTGTATGAGAAGTCCACGTTTTTGAAGGCAACTTCTCTTTCTACATCCTTAAGCTCTACGGCCTGCGGGAGGTCCTTTATCTGCGGTTCGTGGTCAAGCAGCTCGAATATACGTCCAGCCCCGGCCAAGGCCTCCTGCAGCCTGTTGTAGCTCCTTGAGAGGAGCTTGGTAGACCTGAAGGTGAGTGTACTTGCGGCTATAAACCCCCCAACCTCTCCCAGCCGCACGTTGCCGGTGCTTATTACGTAACCACCTATTATCATTGTGAGGCCAAGCCCTACGGCATACATCGCCTCATTGGTACTTTCATTTAATATGGTAGCCTTATTGACCTTCATCCTCTTGCGGAAGAATTCCTCATTAATCCTGCGGAATTCGCGGCTCTCTTCATGTTCCATCTTGTAGGCCTTTACTATGCGGATACCTGCCAGCATCTCTCTCAACGCCTCGGTAAGCTGGGCCATACGCTCCAAGGTGGCCTCGCCATGCTTCCTCACCTTCTTGCCAAAGATGATTATGGGCAGGAAAAAGAAGGGCAGGGCTATTATGGTCAATAGAAACAATTTCCAGCTAAAGTATAAGGCCAGGCCGAGGCCGCACAGAAATCGCATAGGCTGAAGCACCACGTCTCCAAAAAGCACTATAAGACCCCACTGCGTCACCTGGAGGTCGTTTATCAGCCTGGACATAAGGTCCCCGCTCTTCCTATCGTCAAAGAAGCTTAGTGATTGAGGGAGGAGCCTCTCGCATAGACGGTTACTTATATCAACGTACACCCTCCATATTATGAAATGCTTCAAATAGTTTTGGAAGTAATTGGTTACGAATATTATGGGGGCAAGGATAATGGCCAGGATGCCTATATTGGTATAAGAGCTGGTCATCGTATTCACCCAGGCCTTCAATTCCTTGACTTGCGCAGCGTCTAGAAGGCCCTTTTTCAGCTCGCCTTTCCAGTTTCTGGTGGAGGTGACTTCCACCCCGGTCTGTACATCTCCTGCCATGGGTGACGCTAGGTGCGCCTCTTTCTCAGAAAACCTGTCAAGAACGGGTTTTATAAGGGCCAGTTGCGCGCCGGCAGCCATGGTATAAAGTACCATAAACACCAGAGCAAGGATGCCGGTCTTCCAGTAAGGCCTTGCGAAAGAGAAGAGCCTGAGACACTCCCGGCCCATAGCTTCGTATGATATGTGGGGCATTCTTGATCCCTGTAGCGCCGATTCTTCTTCATGGGCGCCGTGTATCTTACCAAGTAGGGTTAGCCAATTACTCTGCTTAGAGTGAGAGTAATCGGTGATACTATAGACTTTAACTGTAATTGTCAATATGGTAAGACCTTTCTGCGGGCGTGCAGGAACACACCTTACAATCATGGCATTAGAGATGATCGAGACCCCTGAAAACTGCACAACGATGTCACCCTGAGAGGGCAAGGCGACCAAATAATCTTAAACTACTGGATTATTCGCATCGCTCAAGATGACACCTTGTCACTGAAAGGCTTTTTGCAGAGGTCTCGATTATTTCAGGAAGGGCCTTCCATCAGTCTGTCAGCGTTGAGCTATCATAGTAGAATCGTACCCATTCCTCGCCCATATATGCTCAAATTAATACATTTATATCATAAAAGATAAGATTGTCAAATATATATTTATTATATAGGGAATATTGCAACTGCGTTCATTGACAGAAGTTGTTGATAATAGTAACTTTATCCCAATGAATGCGGGCACAAAAATCTTTCATCTTCGCCGTGATAGGAATTGGAATCAGAAGCAACTGGGCCAAAAACTGGGGATTCTGGCAAATCAGGTCTCTCGCATCGAAAGGGGTCACAGGGTCCCATCCGCCACGATGTTAGAAAAACTGGTCCTTGTCTTCGGAGTTACGAGGGATTACCTATTAGATGACGGCAAGGATTATTTCCCACCCAGAAATGGCGATATAATCAGTCCGCAACCTTATAAGGACACGGGCACTGCACTGCCTACAAAAACCGTCCCACTGCCATATTCTGAACAAATACTCTCAGGCGATCTCGCACATACCGTGCACGAAGACCTTGGTGAATATCATGTCTTGCGGCATCTCTGGAGGCCGAACAGATACGTTTTGAGAGTCGAGAGTGACAGTATGTACCCCAACCTAAGGAAGGGAGACCTAATCCTCGTAGAGAACGTCAGCGAGGGCAAACCTACCGATTATTCAGGAAAGATATGCACCGTACTGCTCAACGGGGAAAATACCATAAAGAGGGTCGTTGTGAATGCCAGTGGCGAGATACAGCTTAAACCAGATAATCCCTACGCTCCCAGTATCACGGTGACACCTTCGGACAAGCTGACAATCCAAGGCTGGGTGGTAGCCCTGGTAGAGAGGAAAAACCCCTAAGTCAAGTAAGGAATAATTCCAGCGAAAAACTCCTCCAGTAATCCAGGGTTAAGAAGAAAACGGGTTGGCTATGTCCTTTATTCCGAACACCCGCGCCAACTTTTGTATCCTCGTCTGGCTTCCCACCGTTATAATCACCTCGCCAACCTTGCTCTGGAGCGATATATTTTCAGACTCCCCTTCGCTTAGGACGACCTCAAAACTGGGGGACCACTCGTAATCATCCGACGGCGGTCTAAAACCGCTGCTAAGGGCCCTTGCTAAATCAGAACTTCCCGGCACCAAAAAAGTCACAACAACCTTGCCGGTAGTAACGTCCCTCTGTGCGTATGCCGATACCCCCGGTTTGATGGCAATTTCAAACTCAGAAACAAGGCGGGGTACATCGCCAAGTGTCACGGGTTTGCCTTCAAAAAAGACCCAGCACTTTGTCGCCCTCAACACACGCTGCGCCTCTTGACTCCCATCCCACTCGTAGTGGACCCTATACGTCAACTTCCCACCATCCCTTGTCACAGGAATGACATCATCTATCGGCACATCAGGATTAGCCCACAACATGGACTTAACATTATCTACATCTTCCACAGGAAAAAGCCAATGTCTTCTGGAATGATGCTCTTCGATGTAATAAAATGTAGGCATACCCAATTTGGCCCGAATCTCTTCTTTGGTAGCACCCAGAGTCCCTCCGGGAAGTGTTTCCGCGGCGGAAAGAGTATTTACACCTGAAAACGATGCGACGGCTAGAAACAAGATAAAAAAACACAACAACTTAAGCTTCATCCTAAACCCTCCTCTTAGATGTAAAGAAAAAATATAACATATTCTTCTTCACACTGTCAAATGGACTCCTTACAACATTGACACAAAATTTCTGCTAACCCCATAATGGCAAACAGACAGGGCCGGCATACTATGAGATTTATTGGATTGGACCTGGCATGGTCCGTAAGGAATACTTCCGCGGTCTCTGTACTCGAGACTTCCGGTGCCGCCGGGGCAGCGTTGATACACTACCAGGAAAAACTGCATTCGGACAAAGAAATTATTGAATATATCGCCTCTGCGGCCTCTGGATCAAAAGGTGTCTGCGTCGCCGTTGATGCGCCGCTAATTGTGAAAAATAAGACAGGTGCAAGACCCGTAGATAGGGAAATTACCAGCAGATTTGTCAGATACGGCGCCGGGGCACATCCCTGCAACAGGGCAAAATTTCCCCAGGGGGTACGGGGTGAAAGATTGGTAAAGGAACTCTGCAAATCCAAATACGGATTCAAGCACCAGCCTTTCATCCATCGTTCCACAAGGAGAATACCCTCAAAGACTGTCTTTGAAGTATATCCGCACCCTGCCCAGATTGTGCTGTTTGGTTTGGGAAAGAGGATTCTTTATAAGAAGGGTAGCGCAGAGACCCGACGCGGCGGCCAGAAAACCCTCCAAAAGAAAATCAAGACTCACCTGCTTGCCCCGCAAGGAAAACAGCAGGCCACCACTAAGCCACCCGGCAAACAAACCCGTTTGCCTAAGCCCATACCACATATAATAAGAAATGCCTTACTAAAAGACCTGTTGTCCAGGGATATAGACTCACTTAAGGGCTCAGCGCTAAAATCACACGAGGACGTCCTGGACGCACTTATCTGCGCATACATAGGTTTTTACCATTGATACTGGGGAGATGAGAAGAGCGAGGTTGTGGGCGACATGAAGAGTGGTTACATCGTTCTGCCCAGAAAGATATCCTAATCAGCATTAAACTTGGGAGACTTGGTTGTCATGTGAAAGTAGTATACAGCATTTTCCCTCGTGTTCTATATCACTACCTGGCAGGCGCCCCTTGTTCCTCCACTACTCCTTCTGTCAACACACCCTTTTCTTCAGTCTCTTCGTCCTTTAAGACCGCATCTTCCACAACCCTCCCCTTATATACAATATTGTCTCTCCCCACAACTTCCTCTGTCATCTCGCTTCCTTCCGCTGCCTCAGCTTCCTCGACTGCCGCCTCAGCTTTCTCGACTGCCACTTCAGCCTTCTCGACCGACTCCTTTTTCTCTACAGCCTCACCTTGAACCGCCGCTTCGGCTTTCTCGACTGCCGCCTCAGCCTTCGCGACTGCCGTTTCAGCCTTCTCAACCGCCTTTCCTTCTTTCATTGCCGTGTCCGCCGCCGGAGTGCCGCCTTCCCCTGCCGTCTTGCCGACTTCCACAGCCCCGCTTATCCCTGCAACCCCTTCAACCCCCCCCTCCCCGCCCTCCTCTTCTGCATACACATCCATTAATGACGACAAAGTTGAGGCCTCCGAGAACTCCTTCTGCGCCTCTTCCTTAAGCCCCTTCTCTTCCAGTAATAAACCATAGGTATAGCGGACATCGGGAAGTTGCGGATAGGCAGCCACGATATTTTTAACGTCCTCTACGGCTTCATCCACCCTTCCCAATCCAACGAGGCTCCTGTCCAGACCCAGACGCGCTTCAACGAAATTCCCATTAATTACCAACGCCTTAGTATACGCCTCCCCGGCCTCTCGGAACATGCCCTTGGCAAAATAGGCATTGCCAAGATTATAGTAGGCCATTAAGAAATCCGGATTGTAGGTCAGCGCATCCTTCAGGTAATAGATTGCCTTGTCAGGACCTCCTTGCTCCAGGTACGCCACGCCCAGGCTGTAACGGGCATCGTTGTAGGTGGGGTCAATCTCCAAGGTCTTTTCCCACGCATTAACCGCCTTTTCCGGCATATCCTCCATGCTGTATGCAATGCCAAGATTGTACCGTGCCTCTACTTGTCTTGGGTCCAGCTCTACGGCCCGTTCGTATTCCCTAATGGCATTGTCCACCCTTCCCTCAAGATAATCTTTGTTACCCTGGCTGAGACGTCTCTCTGCGCCGCCCGGTTCCATAACGGGGTCTCCCTGAAGCTTCAAAGCAGCATCAGCCGAATCAAAGACGGGTGCAACATGTGGTTCTTCTCTCTCCGGAAACAAGCAAGAAGAGAGAAAAGTTATCAGCAACAGAAGGCATGAACACTTTGTGACCTTCGCCATAGGTTTGTCTGCTAATCTATATTACAGGATACCACGTTAAGCATGGCGTACGGCAAGCACAGGACAAGGCGCCTTCCTAACTACGTTCTCGGCCACGCTGCCAATAACCACGTGAGGGACGCCGGTCCTGCCATGCGTACCCATCACTATCAGGTCGACTTTCTTCTCCTTTGCCACACTCAGTATGTCTTTTACGGGCACGCCCACAACAACGATAGACTCTATGTCTACCCCTTTCACTTCATCGGCGGCTTTCCGGACAAGTTCTTCCTTAATGCGCCTTATTACATCATCCCCCGGTTTAGGTGCATCAAAATCAAGCGGGCTTTCGTGTCCGAAGCTGCGGATGTCTATGACGTGCATGAGATACAACCTCGCCGATTCTGTGCGGGCAATATGTACGGCATACTTGAAGGCGTTTTCGGAACATGCGGAATAATCAACAGGACACAGCACCTTTTTTATGCTGACCACTTTTATTTATCTCTCCTGTATTGAAACCTCTGCAAAACTATGATTTGAACCTCTGAAAAGGCTTAAAATGTCCCCCTGATTAAATCAGGGGCTGCGGAAGCAGTCCGCCTGAAGCGGATGGATTCCGCATCAAGTGCGGAATGACAGAAATGTCGAAGTATTTTTTGCAATAATTGCATGGGCGAGGTTGCCTCGCCCATGCAAGCTGTTTCTACGAGACCTTTGTAGGGGCTTGATTTATCGAACCCTTCAAAAGCGGGTACAATAAATCCCACCCCTACAGTTGAAATGTAATAGACAAAATTATAGGGGTTTTCAGAACTCCCGTATTGCCAGATTCCTACAATATTAAGCATTCCAACCCGCACACTTAATCAAGAGGTGGTTATTAAGGATGACGTACGGTCAGCACGGGACAAGACGCCTTCCTAACTACGTTCTCGGCCACACTACCAATGACAACGTGGGGGATGCCGGTTCTGCCGTGCGTGCCCATCACTATCAAATCAATCTTTTTTTCCTTAGCCACTTTTAAGATTTCTTCGATAGGCTTCCCCACCACAACTATAGCCTCTACCGCTACCCTCTTTCCGTCCTTCTCGTGGACCAAGTCCTCCGCCAGTTCCTTCCTTATACGTTCCAAGGTCTCCGGAGAGGGTTTGGGTATCTCCGTGTCGAGAGGGCTTTCATGGCCGAAACTGCGTATATCTATTACGTGCATTAGATACACCTTGGCATCATCTTCTGCAGCGATATGCGCCGCATACTTCATCGCCTCCGAAGAACACACGGAGTAATCAACCGGGCAAAGTATCTTCTTTATGTTGACCATTTTGTCTGCCTCTCCTATCTTGAGAGCTCTGCAAAAATTGTCTTCTGTGGAGTCCAGTCCGCCTCCGGCGGGTCGCTGGCCACTGTAGGGGCGTAATGTATTACGCCCCTACACCAAAATTTTGTATTTTCCAGAGGTCTCATTCGTTCGTCATAAAACCGTATGAGTCTAAAATACTTTTAAGTCAATCCTCCCCCCAACAGAAACAACATCAAGGCTGGCGTACAGTCAGAACTGGGCAATGCGCCCTCCTTACCACGTTTTCCGCCACACTGCCCATAATCACGTGCGCTATGCCCGTCCTGCCGTGCGTTCCCATAATTATTACGTCTACCTCTTTCTCTTTAGCAGTGTTTACTATCTCCAGTACCGGGATGCCCACCGTAACGATGGTTTCCACACGAACCTTCTTCCTCACATCGCCGGGTACACGCTCACCCAGCTCCTCCTTTATACGGTTTATGGTCTCGGAATCAGGACTTACAACCTCCAACGGTGTGTAACCCTCCAGGTAACGGACATCAATCACGTGCATCAAGTACAGCCTGGCGGCCTCCTTGAGGGCGAAATGCAATGCGTAATCCAGCGCCGCCAAGGAGCCTTTGGAATAGTCTATGGGACAAAGTATAGTCTTTATCTTTACCATTTGATAGTCTCCCCATAAATCGCAGTGAACTTGCTAGTCTGACTGACGTACGGTAAGCACAGGGCAGTCCGCCTTCCTCAGCACATTGACCTCCACGTTGCCCATGACTCCGCTGGCCACATCGGTCCGGCCGTGTGCACCAATTACTATCATACTCATACGCCAGGGCCTCCCTAGAACATTTGGACTTGTCAACCGCACACAGTATCCTTTTTAATCTTACCATCCCTCATCTTAACAAAAGCGCCGATTACCCCTCGGTCTACCGCACCGTAAGCACGGGACACAGGGCCTTCCTTACCACATTCTCAGCCACACTGCCCATGACAACGTGCGCAATGCCCGTCCTTCCGTGCGTACCCATTACTATTACGTCCACTTCCTTATCATCGGCGGCATTAACAATTTCCTGGGCAGGCACGCCCACTGTAACAATCGTTTCAACGTCAATATCTCCCCTTATCTCTTTCGGCACGCTCTCGCCAAGCTTTTCCTTCAAGTGTTCAATGACTTCCGCATCCGGGCTAAGCTGTGCCTCGTATACAGGACCGCCGTAGTCGTATACACGCTTGTCAATTACATGCATCAAATAAAGTTTTGCAGAATCTTTAAGCGCCAGCCCTGCTGCGTACCTGAGGGCCTTTGCCGAACAATCGGAATAATCAACCGGACACAGTATTTTCTTGAACTTTATCATCTTCTGCCAAGCCTCTTAAGTTTTAGATTCACCTTCCTGGTCTCACCACTGACGTAAGCGGGCATTGGACCTCCGGCTTCGACAACCCTCTGTCGTTCAGAAAGAACTAGCCTTAACAAAAGCGGGGTGACCAGGATCACAATGACAACCACCATTATTATAGCTGAAAACAGGTACTCACTTAATACCCCCATATTAATCCCGATACCGGCCAGAGCCACGGTTACCTCCGCCCTCGGCATCATGCCAATACCCACGACCAGGCGGTTTACACCCTTCTCGACCACACAAAGACCGCAGAAGAGCTTGCCAAGCATGGCGGCCGCCGTAATACTAATCACAATAACCGCAGAGTTCCAGCTTAAAAAAGCCTCAAGTCCCACCTTAGTGCCCATGTACACAAAGAAGATAGGAACAAATATCATGTAAGCCGGCCGTACGATTTCCTCCAGGCCGTACTCCTCTCCATCCATGTCTTTCAAATAAACACTCCTGAGCAGCAAGCCGGCTCCAAAAGACCCAGCAATTGCAGCAAGTCCAGCGGATTCAGCAAGATATGCAAGCAGAAGACACGTAACTACAACAATAAACACCTTCATTGTTTCAGAAAGCTTCCTGTTAACGGCGTTTTCAAGATTTTTACCAAACTTCATACCGATCACTATTTTTGCAGCTATAATCCCCACCAGTATCCCCGCCGACACGGCCATATTTGCCGCAACGAACTTTTCCGTATCTCTCATTTCGTTTGCAATACCAAAGGTGAGGAATATCAAAACATCACTAATTGTGGCTGCTCCTATGACCACCCTTGCCTCATCGCTCTGCAACCTTCCCATGTCTTCAAATACCCTTACTGTAACCGCGATACTCGTAGCGCAGATTATAATGATCAAAAATATACGGGTATTCAAGGACACATCTGAAAGCAAGAAGTGACCCACCAGGTACCCCAACCCTCCCGTAGCGACGATACCGCCAATTGCAACCAAAAGAGGCGAAGGCCCCGTGTGAAATAACTCATGGATGTCCGTACGCAAACCAACGCTTAGTAGAAGTATTATGGCACCAAAGTCTGCCGGTACTGCTATGTTGGGCGTGGTGTGTAAGAGCTCAAAGAACCCCCATCCACTAAAAAAATAAATATTCCCCAGGATTATGCCCATCATCAGTTCACCAAGAGCTTCTGGGAAATTAAGCAGTCTGGACGCGTTCCTGCCGATCTCCCCCGCAGTAACAAGGATTAATACAGCCAGCAAGAAGCCGCCAACCGGTCCTGCATGCCATATATCCGGTTCGTAGCCCAACTCCACCGGTGCCTTTGCATGGGTAACGTTATATCCAAGAATCGCAATTGGAAATGACAGCCCGTTCATATCTTCTCTTTACCTAATGAGGCCTCCGCAAAAGCTGTTTCAACACTATGTCATTCTGAGCAAGACGTGTAGCGTGGCAGTTTACTGCCACGTTCAATCCGCCTCAGGCGGAGAGCAAGCTCCAACGCTACATTAGAGATTCTTCGGTCGCTTTGCCCCCTCAGAATGACAAGTCACCGCAATCTAACGTTTTATCTCCTGCCCAGTTGGCGCAGCATAAGGAACTTCTTTCTGCTCTCGTTACTGAGACCATAGGGCACGGGAGCCTTCTCAGGTACAAATTCCTTAGCCCTGGTCAAGGCCAGCTTCATGAGGGGCGGGCTCATAATAGCAGTAATTGCAACCATGATTGTTGCGGCCGAAAACAGGGTGTCACTTAATGCCCCCACACTCTTACCCACACTTGCTATCACAAGCGCAACCTCAAGCCTCGCTACCATAGCAATACCAATCGCCAGGCGGTTCGCGCCCCTCTCAACTACACAAAAACTACAGAAGAGTTTTCCCAGGACAGCTGCCCCGGTAATACTCAGCCCCAACAGTACGGCGTCCATGTCCATAAAGCTTTCCAGCCTTACCTGTGCCCCTGCAATCACAAAAAAGATTGGTACAATCACTAAATAGGTGGGCCGCACCAACTCATCCATGCTGCGGTACTTACCTGTAAGGCTTTTCGTCTTTACATACCTAAGAAGCAGCCCTGCACCGAAGGCACCGATAATGGTCGCAAGACCGACCATCTCAGCAAGATAGGTAAGACCAATACATGCCACAACTATGATAAATATCTTAATGCCTTCTGGACACCTCCTGGTAACGAGATCCCCAATACTCTCCCCAAACCACAGACTCACCATTCCCAAGCCAATTAGAAAGGCAACTGAAATCGCCCCCGTCACGGCTACATGCACTGCCGAAAACCGGCCGCTCGTGGTAATACCGACTATTGCAGCCAGAAATAGAAGGAGTATAATCTCATTAAGTACGGCTGATGCAATTGATATCCTTGCCTCAATACTTTGCAGCTTACCAAGCTCGTCAAATACCTTAAGCTTTATGGCCACGCTGGAGGTGCAAAGTATTGCCATCAAGAATAAATGAGTATTTAGAGATGCACCCGGCAGTAAAAAGTAACTTATTAGACACCCAAGTCCCACCGGTGCCAGGATACCGCCAAGAGTAACCAGAAGGGCAGAAAGACCCACCTTCAACATGGCCCGGAGGTCTGTATTGATTCCCACCACGAGAAGAAGTACTATGGCGCCAATCCCTGACAGAATCTTCAAAAAGGGCATCTCGTGGAGAAAGTTAAAGAAATCCCATCCACTAAACAAATAAATATTCCCCAGGATTATGCCCATAACAAGCTCGCCCACCACTTGAGGAATACCGAGCCTCTTTGCTACTATTTCACCTAGCTTGGCGGCAGAGATAATTATTACTATTGCCAGCAGTATGCTGTCTGACGGGTCTGTACGCCAAAGACCCAGCCCCGTCTTCACGTCCTCAAACCCTGCTGAGGGGAGTTCCAGGGCACCACCAGTATTGCCATCTACTCCCAGACCATCTGCCGTATAGCCTGCTCCGTCAGGCCAGGTGGTTGTATCCCGTTCCTCAGAAACCGGCAGGGGGTTTTCCCACTGAACCCTGCGGTTATCCATTGAGGGTGATGAGTTAGTAACGCTCATATCTCGTACCTGGCGGCCTCACGCTCGTATGTCCTAAACTCCTCCGGGGTGTACAGCGTCCGTTTCAGCAGAGACGGGGTTATAAGCGTAGTGAACATGATCATTATCACCAAGGCAGAATATGTGGTATCGTCTAGTACGCCAAGGCTCAAACCCATGCTGGCAAATATGAGGCCCACCTCCCCCCTGGGGATCATCGCTACGCCTATACACAGACGGTTTAGATTCTTTCCCCTTGCAAAAAGGCCGGCCACGAGTTTACCCAATACCGCAGCCACGCTGATGCCCACCGCCAAGAGGACGGTCGACTTGTCGAGAAAGGCTTCCAACCTGACCTGTGCCCCCATAGTTATAAAAAACATGGGGACGAATACCAAATATGCTGGCCGAATCATCTCATCCATTTCGTGCTCATGCCCCTGGAAGTCTTTTACCTTGATGTCCCTTAGTATAAGCCCTGCGGCAAACGCACCCACGATGGGAGCGAGTCCTATACCATCCGCTATGTAGGCCAGCAGAAAACAGGTCGAGACGGCAAACACCATCTTCATCCCCTCTGCATGAAACCTAGATATATATTCTCCAATTACATGCGTGAATTTGAGGCTTACCACCGCTGCGATGGAGAGAAAGACCGCTGCATATACCGCTATATTGAACATACTCCCAAGGGCAAAAGAACCTGTGGTAATAACCGATGTAACAACAGACAAGATAAGCAGCCCCAGCACGTCATCAAATATTGCAGCTCCCAGTACAATCCTGGCCTCCGGCATCTGCAGTTTCCCCAGGTCTTCAAAGACCCTTGTGGTTATACCGACGCTGGTGGCGCATAGCGCCGTTATGATTATAAGCCTTGTATGGGGATGGATATCGGGAAGAAGGTACAGCGTAATAGGGTAGCCCAGCACACAGGGCGCAATAACACCGGCAACGGCCACAAAAAAGGCAGATACCCTTGACTCCATCATTGCGGCCACGTCTGTCTCTATTCCAACCCTGCACAGCAGAATTAGGGCGCCAAACCTGCCCATGTAATCAAGAAAGGGATTTTCCTGCAAAAATTCAGAAAACCCCCATCCGGTGAAAAAGACGGTGTTCCCGAGGAATATCCCCACCATCAGCTCTCCCAGGACAGCCGGTTGGTTAAACTTGCGTGCCAGCTCCCCACCTATCTTGGCGGCTATAAGTATAATGACTACGCCAAGCATAACAGGGCTTATAGGGTCCATATAATGCTGCCTGGTAAAGGCCCCATCCTGAGCTCCGGTCCCCCCTCCTGCACCACGGCATAAAGCAAAGAGCCGTCAGAAAAGAAAAAACCCACCACTATGGTGAGTATTACACACCTTCTGAGCATTTGAGCGTTAACCTGCATTACACCCGTATATGTTAGAAACGTCCCCGCATCGAACCGTTGTATCCCATCAACCAAAACTGGACGGAAAAACCTCGCTAGTAATATGAATCCGTGTCTAGCGCAGCATCTAAACATCATTCTGAACTGCCGGAAGCTGCGAAGTCACACTAAAGGCCCATACCGAAGGCAGATCCGCTTCCGGCAGAGATGCGTTTCCGGTACAAATCCAGAAAAATTAGGAGATTCTTCGCCCCGGTCAGGATTACGTATGGTGTTAACGGGCTTTTTAATAGCTCTTACAGCTGGAATGAAACATTTTACCTCAAAAGGGTGGAGTTTAGAAACCTTTTTTGCCCAGATTTTATTTATGAAAGGGGACTTAAATTCTTATTGGCAGGATGCGGCGGTATAAATAAAAACCTTTGAGAAAATCCAACTTGATTGCCGTTTGGGTTGCAGCTACCTGGCCGTGCCGGAGGTTTGCTCAAACAGCGGCACCACGTCCAACCCGCATGAGGCGGACCGTTCCTATGCAAACCCCGTAACCCTTCAATATAACGGAAAGTTCTGTGGTAATTTTACACAACCATTTATGAGACCCCTGCAAAAACCTTGTATTTTTCGTCTATTATATCTTGATTACAGGGGCGCAATTTGAGACAGGCGGAACCTGCCCATGACACGATACCACACACGCTGGCAAGGGGCTTGACAAATCAAGCCCCAACAACGGGTTTAGTAAGAACAATAAAGGTGCCGCCCACCTTAGGCAGGCGGCACCCCTCTATTAACTTATTACTGGAACTTCGTCTGTCCTACTGCGTCAGGCACCGCCGTCGGTCTCTCCTTGCCGGGACCACCCGTCTCGTACAGCGGAGTGTGGGCATAGATGACAGGGTCGCTTGGCAGTTGCCCAATTGGCTTTAAACCAAGCTTGTCCTCTACGGCCTTCAGCCTGAGCAGGTCAACAGCCTGAGTCTGTATCTTGGCCTGCTTCTGTATCATCGGCGCCCAGCCGTACCACCAGGAATAATCCTGCTGGGCATGGGCAGTACCCTTGTACCCCTGCAGCAGATGACCGAACCACTGCTCATCAAGAAGGAGCTCGATCTCGTGCGGACGACCGGGGCCTACCAGGAAGTGGTCGCCGGTAGACAGGACCGGCCCAAAAATCGGGAAGTAACCCTGTGTGGTATTAAAGGCATTGTACACGGCCTGTCCCAGGTTATCCGGGCCCAGTATGCCTGCAATCACGTCACCCAGATACCACGGGTCGCGATTCACAGGCGCCGGTACAATTGCTCCTGCAGCGTACAGGGACTGCACGACGGCCATGGATGCGTCCGTGTGCTGCCAGGCCTTCAGCATGTACTCGTCCAGGCTGTCCAGATAGAGCCTTGCAAAGCGCGGGCTGTGGCAGTTGGAACAGACTTCAATCCAGACCTCCCTCTTTCTCTTGGTATCGGGTGCATCGACGTCAATGACCCTGTTAAGCGGCGGGAGGTTCAGTCCGTAGGGAGCGCTCTTCAAGTCGGACTTGTACTCATAGTCCCTCTGCTTGGGCACATAGATACCCATACGCCAGATGTTCTTGGAGGTAACGTTATGGGCCCATTTACCGCCGCCCTGATACATGTGGCAGAAGGCACAGGTAGGCGCCTTCCAGTCCCTACCGGGGACTATTTCAGCCAGATTTAAGTCCCAATTCCACTCCTCGTGGGTGTCCTCGTAAACAACGCCCATGGCGGACTTGGTATAGGACTCATAATCCGGGTGGTCATAACCCATGTGACACTTTCCACAGGTACCCGGCTTCTTCGCTGTTTTTGTAGCGAAAAGGTGCCTCATGTGACAGCCGTCACAGCGCTGCATCTCGGGATGACATAGGTCACAGCCTATTTGGGCCACACCTTCACCCCTCCTGTAGTTCTCAATGTACCAAGGGGGTACAACCTCCGAAATCCAAGTGGAATAGTGGCTCGGCCTGCCGTCCTTTTTTTCGCCAACGAACTCCTCACACTGCTGTAAGTGGCAGTGGGAACAGGAGTTGTCCAGGTAGGGCATCTGAAGCACGTCGTGGCTGGCGCCGTGACACTCCGCGCAGCCCACGTTCTGAATTGACCTGCCCAGCTTCTTTTCTATTGCCTCCGTCTTCTTAGCCAACCTTTCCGTGGCCCTGGGGTTACCGTGAGCCGAGTCGGCCCACTGGTTGGCCCAGCCTCGAGTCACCTCCAGATGGCAGTCTGCACACTGGTCAGGTTTGAAGTTCTTGAACATCTCCGCGAACCCAGACATGTCGGGCCTGATGTAGTGCCTTGTGGGAGCAATGTACATCTGCATCACTATGGGCTTATAAAGAGACTTGAAAGGCCCATCGCCCATCTCAAGACCTACCCAGTCAGCCCAGTCCGCCTTCATGTCTCCCGGGTACATCAGCTCGGTTTCGGGCAGGTTTGCGGCCACAGTGGCGTCAGCAACGGTCACATGCTGCGCTTGCACTGCACCAGGTACTGTCACCAAAACCAACCCTGCACAAACAACTAAGGCAAGTAAAATCCATTGTTTCATGTTTATAATCCCCTTTTTTGAAGTTCGCCCCCCGGCAACGAACAATTCTCAAGGTCTTTATATATTACTCATCACCTCCCTTCGCTGCATTCGTTAAATAAGCCTTTACCCTTCTCTTTTACCGAATACAGAACGAGACCTCCGCAAAATAATCATCCACCGTAGGGGCAGACGCTTAGGTCTGCCCCTACAATCTTTGGGGCAGCCCAGAGCTTCAACCCTGGGCATTGCCGCATTGTTTTCATCGAATGGAAGCTTTTAATCTGTCAGAAGCAGACTTGGGGTAATCCATAAGAGGTTAGGTTTCTAAAGGTCTCTAGGTAGATAATTAACACTGTGCAATACCAGAGAAAATCAAAGAGCTAGGCATGCTCTTTCTCTAAAAAGATATTGACCTACCAAGATATATAGTCACCCAAAGCCGCAGGCGCTCAGCAGGTTCTGCTCAGCAATCTGCGCTTCGGAGACCTTTTTACTGCGGAGGTTACAAGGTATGCCTGCCGATATGAAGGCAATTTAGGCAAACAGTTCGTACAGGGCAGTTTTCCCGAACAAAAAACATTACTTTAACCTGCACAGGCACACGTAACTTTAAAAGGCTGCAAAGAGAGCACAGCCTCTACGGCAAACTAATTCCCAGCACTATAACAGAAAAACTAATCCGCTGGTATCTCCAGGCTCATAGGCCCGCCCTGGAGACTGCCAGAACCCTCTATCTTGGCGTGCGTCTTTACCTGGCCATTTGTGAGTATCTCCACCCTGGTGGGACGCTCTATCTGTGCGGCCATTACCGTATCTGCCAAATCTATCTCAAGGCTCGCTGGCTCGGTGGTCACCTCCATGCCACTCACACGAATAAAGGGCATAAACCAGAGCTTCATCTTAACATCCGGCAGTTTTATCTTCATTGCAGGAAGGGAAAGCGTAACCTTTCCAGCAGGATTAATCTTCAGCTCCGTAGGCTGAATGTCTATTGCACTTTTTACATCCAACGAAGTAGTAGCTTCAGTCTCGCCCCTAAGCGGCATTGGCGATATCCTCCTGTTACATTGGTAAAATGGGGGTTCTTAGTAAATCTTCACTCAGAGACTGTTAAACAGGCCAACCCTAAAAACATACAACACGAGAACTCTGAAAAACCTTGTATTTTCGTCTATTACATCTCAATTGTAGGGGTGCGATTTATCGCACCCATTCCCGCAGGGCTTGATAAATCAAGCCCCTACAAAAGGTTTCACAAAAACAATATTGCAAAGGAAATTTCTGTCAATCCTAAAATAGCGCAGTTTAATCACTACTACAATTAAAATGCCCCACAACAGGGGCAACTACGGCGGTAAAACGTATTGCATTAGCGCACCTTACGAAAATCACGGAACAACAATCGCAAATCAGCAAAAGAAAGGAAGGGGCCGCCCACTTTCGCAGGCGGCACCCATCCTAACAACCTAACAACGCCAACTTACTGGAACTTCGTCTGCGTTGTTGCATTAGGTACAGCGGTCGGCCTGTCCTTGGTAGGACCACCAGTCTGATACAGATTAGTGTGACCCCAGATGACCGGGTCGCTGGGCAATTGGCCGATAGGCTTCAAACCCAGCTTGTCCTCTATAGCCTTCATCCTATGCAGGTCAACCGCATAAGTCTGCAGTTTGGCCTGGTTCTGTATCATCGGCGCCCAACCATACCACCAGGAGTAATCCTGCTGGGCATGGGCGGTACCCTTGAACCCCTTCAGCATATGACCGAACCACTGCTCGTCAAGAAGGAGCTCAGCCGTGTGTGGACGACCGGGACCCACCACGTAATGGTCGCCGGTAGACAGGATTGGCCCAAAAATCGGGAAGTAACCCTGTGTGGTATTGAAGGCATTGTATACGGGCTGCCCCAGCTTATCCGGGCCCAGTATGCCTGCAATCACGTCCCCTAGATACCATGGGTCGCGCCTGTTCGGAGCCGGTATCATCGCCCCTGAGGCGTACAAATCCTGCACAACGGCCATGGATGCATCCGTGTGCTGCCAGGCCTTCAGCATGTACTCATCCAGGCTACCCA
>Ga0155546_156_pt1 | contig 33386 bp, 23 predicted proteins | sample RifCSPhighO2_12_FD_107203 | JGI IMG/M metagenome (GOLD analysis project Ga0155546, IMG submission 107203) | Planctomycetes bacterium RIFCSPHIGHO2_12_FULL_51_37
CCCTTTCATTCCTAAAATCCACGTAGGCCTTCTTCACGCCTTTTACGGCAGTTAATGCATCCTTTATCTTAATCGTGCTGGCGTAATCGGTCATTCCCTTTATATTTAGTTGTATCTTTTCGTCTCCTGCGTACGCCGAGGAAGAGTTGAAAAATGAGGCAGGGCCCGCCATAGTAACTAAAGCAAAGACACCCGCCAATAACAGCACCTTCTTTACTATCCTCATCCTGGGTCTCCTTAATATCTCCTCTTCACGCCAAATTAACCCTCTCAAACAATTTGCCACAATGCGCCAAGAATTGCAAGTCCATTCGAAGACCTATAAAACAAAAAGGCCTTCTGTAACAGAAGGCCTTTTCCTATAATGTCAGCCCTGAATACCTTACGTACCAAAGTAGGCGTGCTTATTCCTCTACAAGGCTGCCAGTGGGCCGAAAGAAACTGTGTCAAAATCCTCTTATGGTGTCAGTTCGAAGTCTGCCTTTGCCTCCTTATTCGTCTCTACCTTTATGTCCTTCTTTTGCTTCTTCAGATCTTCCTTCTTGAAGGCCTCGTGCCAGATTTGTAATTTGTACTCCCCGGGAGGTATGTTGGTTATCTTATAGGTACCGTCATCCCCGGTAACACAGAAGTACGGGTTGTCCTGCACCACTACCCATGCAGTCATCCATTTGTGAACGTCGCATCCCACCTTAACCACTTCCTCAAACTGGAAGGTCTTTTCAATCGGCTGACCGTTCCCTGGAATGCTCTCGTTGAACGAACTGTTCTTCATGGAATATGAGTGAAGGTTGTGCATCAAGGGGTCGCCGTTTCTCAGCTCAATAGCACTCCCTGCAGGAATAACTTGAACATGGGGACTGAACGAGCACTCCTTCTGGTCCAGGGAAAAATGCCTCTCTGCCATCCGCTTTTTGTTCTCGGCAGATACGTCCGCCTGCTCCCACTTCTTCCCTTTCTCCACCTTCTGAAGATAGACTACTGCATTCTTTACACCCTTGCTGCCCTTATCTACAATCAGCTTCTCGGACAGCTTTGGAGCATGCACAGCGCAGACCTCCGGGTCTTTGTCAACGTTAATCTCTTCAGGAGCAGGAGCATCACCCGCATATTTTACAACACCGCTTATACTGCCGCCATCGGACACCTCTATTTCCTCATAGGCACCTTGGGCATATGGCATAGAAGTAAACCCTACCGCCCAGGCCCCAAATATTACCAACGCAAAGGTCAAAATTCTTTTAGACATGTCTTGCTCTCCTCTAAATCACCAGAAACGTGCTAGGCTAACTCTCAGCCCCGGCCTCTTGAGGAATTTCCCTTGAGAGGGTGTCACAATGTTCACCGTCCGGCCAGCGCACCTGGATTGCCTCCTTATCGCTGCACACCATCTCGCACATCCTACAGGCCACACAATCCTTTGGACGGGCATTGTTTGATACCCTGTAATGACCCGGTTCCGACGCGTCCTCAACCATCTCAAGACAGTTGAATGGACAGACGTTTACACAATTCTCACACCCGCTGCACAGCTCGCGCATCACCACCGCAACGGGTCTACTCTTTTTTATCTTGAAGGTCTGACATCCTTCTTCGTCATATATGCAATCCACAGGGCAGTAGCTGCCGCATACGCCGCAGTCAATGCAGACGACGGGGTCTATGACGTGCAGCTTCTTTGACACCCCGGTGATAGCGCCCACAGGGCACTTCTTGGCGCATATCGTACAGCCTATACATTTATCGGTAATGTTATATGCCACCTTCTTTACTCCCTCCCAACTCGGTGGTGGCGGCCGGCGCAGCCGTAAGCAAGTTACCCGGGCTCATTATTAAGTCCTTTATAGCCTCTACCTGCTCCTCGGGCTTTCCCGGGAAGATTTCCTGGAACTCACCCCAGGGGAATTTGGGCATCTTTGTGCCCACCTGTATTCTCTGAGGGTCCATAAGCCATTCGCGGATCCAGCCCGGTCTCAGACGCTGCCGGGCCAGCGATAGGTCAGGCGCCCAACCCGATGGGTCGCCCTCTGGTTTTATCTCCCCTCGGACGTGACACGAACCGCAATTTACGTCCTTCGAATCCATCAGCGCCCTGGCCTTGACGTAATGCTCGGGATTCTTGACACGTTCCGCATCCACATAGGCCTGTTCCCTTTCTTCCAGCCTCTCGTACGGATACTCCTGGTTGTCGTTCAGGGCAAAGAACTTCGCAGCAACGCCTGCTTCTTCCTTTGTCAGGCCAAACGTCGGCATTTTGACGTTCACCCACGGCCTGAGAGAATACGGCGACTGCACAAACCTGTACAACCAATCGGCCTGCACCCTCTTCCCCTCCCCGTACAGGAACGGGGGTGCAAAGACTCGCGCCTCTTCCGGCACTAAATCCTCTTGCTCCCCTAGATACTCTATTACGTAGGGAACTATCTCCCCGCCCATCGTGGGGATACGTTCCTTTATCCCGTCAAGCTCTACCGCAATATTCTCCCCGAGCTTCTTGCCCATATCAGGATAGTCATGCCAGAGCTGGAAGAACAGGGTCTCGTCTTCCTCCAATTTTGTCATACCTTCGACTTTTGTGCCGTCCGCAAGTGTAAGCTTCTCGAGGGTAAATGGATGGCATCCGACACAGTTATATCTCCTGATTAGCCAGGTGCCGTCTACCACCGCCTTTTCCCTCTCGGAGAGATTTCGTTTATAACGAGCAGGTATATTCTCATCCGTCAAGCCCACTACAAAGGTCACAAGGGCCTTGACCTCTTCGTCCGTCAGGCTGAGGTCCGGCATTCTCAGCATATCATCGGCCTTCTTATACTTTCCCTTATCAAATACGCGCGGGTCCTTTAGTTTTGTAGTGAGCCATTTCTCACGCGACCGAGAAACGTTTTCCCTCACGTATTCATGGCCGATACTCCCTAAAAGCTCGTGTTCCAAGAGGGCAAAATCAAAACGCTCCACGTTTTTGACACCCTCTTCAGACAGGTCGGCGCCCATCTTACCCCTATCTTCGAGGCCTTTAACAGGATGACAGCCGAAGCATCCGTAACGGGTAATGATTTTAAAACCTTCCTTAGCCCTCTCTGCATTGTTTAAATCTACGGCCCCTGTATTAGGTTCATTTTCCTTTAAGGTAACAAGGTAAGCGGCTATCTTTTCCGCTTCTTCTCTATCCAGGCGCAGGTTAGGCATACGGCCCTCTGGCTGATGTTTCTTTGGGTCTGCTATCCAGTTGGTGAGGTAATCGTACCGTACCTTCTCACCCACCCTGCTGAGATCGGGGGCAAAATGGCTACCCCTGTCGCCAACCCTGTGACATCCCAGACACCCCCTTGTCTCGAAGCTCGCCTTACCCTCCCCTGCCATATCTTCGTCCATCTTAGGAGTCTCTGCAACGCCGGAAGGCTCGGTTATCTGCCATATGTATGACGCTATGTTTAACCTTTCTTCCTCATTCAGTAAGAAGTGCGGCATCCTGGTATCGCCCCTAAATGACCTGGGATTATCAAGCCAGCCGTCAACCCAACCCGCGTAAACCTTCGTGTTGAGTTCATCCAACCTAGGCCCTATGAACCGTGTCTTATCCTCCCTCTTTAAGGCGCTCACCGAGTGACAGCCGATACAACCGACCTTATGGAACAACTCACGCCCCCGTGAAAGCACCTCGGCACCCGGCACATCGACCTCGTAATCATGACACTTAAAGCACGTCGCCTGGGTATATTCCCCCTGTAACATCGGGTAATCCCAGTACTCAAGGTCACCGTGCGCCTTATAGGCGGCAGTCGTTGCATAACCCTGCCCCCTGTGGCAAGGCGTACAGCCAAAAATCTCTATAGGGTGGACGTTCAAAATGCCCCTCTCGCCCAGTCCAGGGCCAAGGGGCGGAAGGGTAACGACCGAGGGATGCGACTTAAATGGCTCCGGGGCTTCATCAAGCCCACTTTTGTTTATGCCTGCATGGCAACTGTGACATCTGTCTACCAGCCCTATTTCGCCGTTAACTACCTGCTTTATTTCAACCCTTTCCTTCTTCAGGGCCTCACGGAAGCGCTGAACGTTCGCAAGCTGAGTCTGATATTTTTGCAACTCCTCCTGAAGTTTATCCTTCCGCTGGGCTGTCTCGGCGAGTTCTTTCCTAAGTTCTTTTTTCCTCACCTGGTCGGCAGCTATCTTTGCATTTATTTGCTCTATGTGCGGCTCCAGACCCTGGGCCTCGTGCAACAGCTTGTGCTTCTCTTCGCCCTCAAGTAACTTCTCCATTATGTATACTATGGACTGATACTTACCGCGGTGGAGCTGCAGCTCGTGGAGCAACTCCGTAATCTCTACATCCTTCTCTTCCAGTTCCTTGACCTTTGCCTGTCTATCGGGGTTTTCCTCAAACGCCTTAAGAACCCCCTGGTATTCCTGGTCAAGGGCCTTGTATTCTTCGCTGGTCAAGGCAGCCTGGGCATTCTTTAAATCCTGTTGAGATTTCTTGTCTGCCAGTGCCAGAAACTGCTTCTGATAACTCTTCCAGGGCCTTCTGCCTATCACCTCATCATAAACGGCCCAGACGGTGCTGAATACCAAAAGTCCTACGGCGAAGACGTACAGCTTTACATGCGATTTTTGTTCTATGGGGTCTTTATTCTCAGGCATTTTCTCTTGCTCAGATGTTTAACCAGGGTGTCACAAGGATGTATTTGATGGAAAAGACAAGGCGCATAACCATCTTTATTGGAAGCGCCATCATAGTCCAGAAGAAAATACAGACTATACCGTAGCGGATAAGGCCGAGCCTCTCCAGCGTCTCGCTGTTACGGCTCTTCAGCCAGACATAGGGCGCAAGCGTCCCGATGGCATAATAACCTATAATTGCTCCCAGCCCGATAATAACGCCGGCGCTATATGACTTTAACCCTGCCATACCGGTCATACTTGCCAGGATTTCATTCAAGTTGATGTTGACCTCTGCCACTACTCTGTGCGGGTCCCAGAACTGCCCGGGCCAGAAGAACATCCAGCCGGGCCCACGGCAGAATACGCCTATAACAATCTCAAGCACCCACAGGAAAAAGAACCCAAACCAGTAGGTAAGTATGGCAAACCTTCTCTCGGAGAAGGTGTAGTATCCGTTGCCTCTCGGGTTGACGTCCACATACGGAATGACCATTAGACCGACAATGATAAAAGTAGGCAGGAGCACACCGGCGATATAAGGGTCAAAGTACACAAGCATGTCCTGTAAACCAAGAAAGTACCAGGGTGCCTTAGACGGGTTTGGTGTGACTGCGGGGTTTGCCGGTTCTTCCAGCGGTGCGTCAATGGGTATAGACCATATGGTCAAAAATGCCATGACAATAATGGCACATATAAACTCCAATTTGACCAGATGAGGCCACGTACTTACCTTTCTCGGAAGGCCCTGCTCTTCCTCCGGGTACATGATGTCAATTACGTCCACCACGTCCCCCTTGGCCTTCTTCTTTCCTTCCCCCTCGCCCTCTTTTCTCCGCCGAGCGGCCTCTGCCCTTATGCGGTCGTTCTTAAACCCAAGGGAAAAGGACATCCATCCGAAAAACAACACGAGGACAAGCATTATCACAATAGGTATATTGTCAGGCTTACTTGCTATGTGCCAGATGTTGTGCCACATGAGATGCTATCCCTCTGTCTCCATTAAATCCTCTTATAAAGGACCGGAAGAACCGCCGTCTTTCCTTACACGCCAGAAGTGAACTGCCAGAAAGATTATCACCATCATAGGCATTCCTACACAATGCCATACATACGCCCTCAGCAGGGCATTACCCCCTACCACCGAGCCTCCCAGCAGCGCAAACCGGATGTCGTTAAACGCAGTCATACCTAACTGCTCGCCGAACGGCCCCTCGTGTCCCAAAATGGGCGTGGCCCTAGCCATGTTTGTTCCCACCGTTACGGCCCAGAAGCCTAACTGGTCGTCGGGAAGCAGGTAGCCGGTAAAGCTGAGCAACAGCGTCAATACAAGCAGTATTACCCCCACCACCCAGTTGAACTCCTTGGGCGGTTTATAAGAACCGGTCATAAAGACACGAGTCATGTGCAGCCATACGGTTATTACCATAAGGTGTGCCGCCCATCTGTGCATATTTCTTAGAACGATCCCAAACGGCACATCGTACTCAAAATATTTCATATCCTTGTAGGCGTTAATCTTGTCCGGGTGATAGTAGAAGCAGAGGAATACACCCGTAAAGCAGAGCACCAAGAATAGTAAGAAGGTAATGCCGCCCATACACCAACTGTGGGAAAATCTCAACGAATGCCTCGCCACATGGGAGGGGTGGAGGTGCAAGAATACGTTGCCCATGATGGCGAGAACGCGATTTCTCGGCGTCTCCGCGAAGCCCCTGCGGAACATGGACTTATAGACTTGGGATTCGAGGACCAGTTTCTTCAGCTTCTCAATCTGTTCCGTCATCATTGCAAAAATTTCCCTCCCAGGGAATTAATTACTGTTTAGTGAACAATCAGGTGGCTTTAGGCCCTAAGAAAGGCGCCGGGCTTTTCCCACTCGCCGCGCTCTCGTCTGAAGACGACACTGCTGTCAATGACAATCTGTCCGTCCTCTGCCAGGCCTATCTTAAGCCTTTCAAGGGGTCTAGGCGCAGGTCCCTCGTAGTTTACACCCTCTTTGGTGAAGCCGCTGCCGTGACATGGGCACTTAAATTTGTTCTCGCCCTCCCACCAGACAGGGGTACAACCCAGGTGGGTACACTTTCCCAAAAGGGCATAGAAGCCCTCAGTCTCTCTCACAATCCATACACGGTACCTCTGCTGAAATCTGATGTCCACCGTACCAACGGTAAACTCCCATGGATAGCCAACTTTAAATGTGGTGGGCGGCTCAAAAAGGGTCCTGGGGAAAAAGAACCTCATAAAGGATACTATCCAGGTCAACTGAAACAGCGCAAAGCCGGCCCAACCCAGCTTGACAAGAAAGCCTCTACGGTCGGCGGCGGCCTTTGTTCCCGACGTCTCGGCCATCACAGCAGTGGCTTGAGCCACACCGCCGATGGCCCCTATCGGTTTTTTTTCCTCCATCAGAAAATACCCCTCTTGGCCTCCAAAATCGTGTTAGAAAGAAATTAAATGCCTGAAGCGGCCTTTATTATTCAGACCCGCCTTTAAACGTGAAGTCCTCTTTAGAAGGCTCTCCACAGGTAAAGGCCTCAGGTTCGGGACTGGGACTGAAAGCGGGTACAGTCACTACGTTGAAAGGAGCTACTCCCAGATGCCTTCCGTCAAATGCCACGAACTCGTCCAGCATTTTTCCAAGCGTCCGGAAATATTCCAGATGCGTGGTGGCCGAGAGTACCTTGGAGAAGGCGCTCACCCAGGTACCTAAATGGCCCTTAAGAAACTTCCCCTGGGCCTCCCTGCAGGTCTCTGCGTTTGCTTCTTCGCCCTTTTCCAGGGCATGATGTTCCTTGAACGTAACAACGTGCATGAACTCCAGCTCTGTCCCTATGAAGTCCGCCAATGCCTTCTCCGTATCGGACATCTTAAAACCGAAGGCATTGTAAAACCCGGCAATATCCGCCATATCGCTGCCCTTCATAAAGACATGGCTAGAGCTGTATTCAGTCTCGTTGTGTGGGCAGATAAGACCCATGGAAAATATCCTGTTGTATTCACCCTCCAGGTCTCTGATGTCAAGTGAGGGAATCTCCCTCTCCACCGCCTCACAAAAGGCATCAACCGCATCGGTCAATCCCTTCTCGTCGGCGAAAAAAGCCGCCGCCATCCTGAGACTGGCCGTCGCTTCGCCGCTTTTCAGGCTCTGCAGATAATCCTCTGCCGGATACGCAAAACCCGCTGCCAGGTGGCTGTAGATAGTGCTTCTGGCCAGGACTTCATCCGCCCTTACAAGCTGTTTTTCCATATTATTAAGCCTCACTTCTTTTATGTCGAGGTCTCTGAAAAACCCTGTATTTTTCGTCTATTTCATTTTAAACGTAGGGGTGTGATTTATCGCACCCGCTGTGAAGGGTGCCGCAGGGCTTAAGCCCTGCGCTACCCATAAACCAAGCCCCTACAAAATCTCGCAAAGACTCCATAGCACCTGTCGTTCCGCACTCGATGCGAAACGACATCTGAAACCCTTTTCAGAGATCTTACGTTATGTTCAGATGCTTCTCCGGCCTTACAATCACCGGCTCATCTATGGGCACCGTCATTATCTCCTTACCGTCCTTGTTATAGGCGGTAATGGAGTCGGCGTTGACCTTGTAGGAGAAGATGAGCTTCTGTGTCACTCCAAAGAGCTGCAGGATTGCAAGCAGGTCGTGAGAAGGCTTTGTATAATTTGCAATCGCCTCGTCCACGCCCGGGCCAAACATCTGATGCAGATGCTTCCTGGGCACCCATCTCGGCGGGATATAGTAAACATTCGGCTCAGTCCCGAACTGCGGGTACAGAGGCAACGCAACCTTCAGCTTCCTTACCATGGTATGAACCGGGCTTGCAGGGTCGTCAATCCAGCCCTGCAGGCGTATCTTGCCAACACAGGCAGAGATACATCGCGTTATCATCGGATCGCCCTCAGTCAACGGGTCACGAGCCTCAAGTCTTGGATAACAGGCGATGCATTTCTCCGACACCCTTGTATTGCCGTTGTACATGGGCTTCTTGTACGGACACTGCTCCACACACTTCCTGTAGCCCCTGCATCTCTTCTGGTCTATAAGGACAATCCCGTCTTCCTGTCTCTTGTAGATGGCCTTTCTCGGACAACCGGCCAGGCAGGCAGGGTAAGTACAGTGGTTGCAAATCCTCTGCAGATAGAAGAAGAATATATCGTGTTCAGGCAGTGATGCGCCCTCAAGCAACCCGTCCTCCCTGTATTTAGGGGCCCGGTTGGCCGTGTCTTCATAGAAGTTAGGTACGCGCCACTCCTTGTCCTCCGGCACATAGCCCACGGCCTGTTGACCGCTGGCCTCTATACTCTTGGTCGCCTTCTCAAAAAGAGTCTCACCCTTATAGACACCGTAGGGGGCCTTCTGGTCGTCCTTATTACTCGTATCATATCCCTTCTGGGGTCCAAGCAACGTCAAGGTCTTAGAGTCCCAGGACTGGGGATATCCACCAAAGGGCTTGGTCTCTACATTGTTCCACCACATAAACTCCTGGCCTTTGTTGAACGTCCAGGCGCTCTTACAGGCCATGGTGCAGGTCTGACAGGCGATACAGCGGTTTATGTTAAAGACCGCAGCAAACTGCCTCTTTGGCCGGTTATCCTCATAGGGATACTCCATTTCGCGGCCTAGCTGCCAATTATAAACTTTCGCCATTATTCATCCTCCTAATTCTATTTATAAACCCTTGTGGATACCCCTTACACATAGAACCCACCTTCGAGGTACCTCTTCATTTCTTCGTTCTCTTTGGCAGGAGTACGCCCTGTCCTGACAGGGTCCCAAAGACCCCTGCCCTCCATGCCGCCGTCCTCGGCCTTTGTTACCCTGATCAAGGTCTCCTTGGGGCAGGTATTGGGGGCGTGAACGTCTATCTCGAAGCCCTTACTTATCCTCTGTCCAAGGTTGTCCTTTCTAACGAGGCTGTCGGTCATCATGGTTGGCTGGAGCCAGCCCCTGGTCAGGGACTGCTGAGAACCGTATCTGAAGTGGGCCTGGTAGCCTGTGTCGGCGGACACCGCCCTGCCATCGGCCCTTGTCTCATGGGCAAGGACGCTCTTCCACGTAGCCATATGCGGGGCGTGCTTCATCATGGTAACGCCTCTCGGATATGCAGGGTTATACTTCACCCTCAGCATCAGACGGGCTATCTTGTAGAAGGGGTCTGTAGGCTTCCACCCAACGTACGGCCTGTCCTCAGGGTTAGCGTCGCACCACACGTAGTCGCCGTCGTTTATGCCCAGTTCCTTTGCATCCTCCGGGTTCATGTGAATCTGATGCTCACCGACTCCCGGGGTCCTCTTATCCATTCGGTACGGGTCGCCGTAGTTGGAATCCCAGATAAGGTTCCAGTCACAGCTACCCCATGAAGAGTGAACCCTGTGCCTGGTCTTTGGTGTCAGGCAGTAGAACCTGAAACCCTTCTCCCACAGGAAGTTCTTGGTATTCTTGACCTTGGACCACGGCATCTTCACGTTCCTGACGGAACGCTCGTCCGCGCTTGTGGCATCCAGAGGTATGCCGTAATCGTTGGGTCTTATAGCGTCATGGGTTGCCACAATTACGTTGGGCAGATACGGAGTCGCCTCTACCGGCTCACGGTAGACGATCAAGTTCTCACCATATTCGATGAACTCGTCCTCCTCGCGGTAGAACTCAAGCCTTCCTGTCTTATTGTAGAAGGGCTTGGACTCGTGAATCTGCTCCCAACCCGTTATCCTTGGATACGTACGGAACATACACAGCACGGGACGATCCTTCTTTAGGAGGTCTTCTACCACATACCCAGAACTTGTGCTGCTGCCGTCTAACATACGCTGCAGGTAAACGTTCTTGTTCTCGGTATCATCCAGGTAGAACCTCCAGTAATCCCTGTACCTCTTGTCTCCCGTAAGCTCCGCCAGCTTTCCGGCAACGCCCGCAAATGTCTCGTTATCCTGCTTGCTGTTATACATCGGCTTAATTCCGCCCTGCCACAACTGCAGGAACGGGTTGGAACAAGAGGCCGTCATGTCGGGAATGGTAAGTTCCATCCAACTGTGAACCGGCAAGACCACGTCAGCAACCTCAGCACTGCCTGTCCACTCCCAATCCTGGGTGACAATCATCTCCACCCTCTTATTGGTGTTCAGAATCATCTCATACGCCCACTTGGCATTATTGATAAGGTTCACGTTAGCAAACCAAATCACCTTTGTAGGCGTAGGCATATGAGTCTTGCCCGTAAAGGATTTGCCCTTCACCTTCAGGATGTTATCCTGATAGTTCCAGTAGCAGACCTCTTCAGGGTGGAAGTATTTCTGCTTCTTTATGTCATCGGGCTTGGCCTTAGGATCCAAGTTCATGTTGAAGGGGTCTTCCTTCATCACGTTATATGCACCCGGGAATACCGATATCCTGTAGTTGCCTGCCCAGTGACCGGGGCCGCCGCCCGGTTTCCCAAAGTTGCCTGTGAGGGCCAGAACCAGGAAGTTCGCCCTGTCCTTTATGTCACAGTGGAAGTAGTGGTTGGTGCCCTCGCCGGTGTGTATCATGGCAGGCTTTATGTTGGCAAAATCCTTGGCCAACTGCTGGATCATCTCCTTGGGGGTACCGGTAATCTCCTGCGTTGTATCGAGGTCGTATTCGGCACACAGTTCCTTATAAACCTGGAACACTGGCTTGACCTCGACTTCCTTGCCGTCCGTGGTCTTGACCTTAAAGCTCCCCTCAAGGGCAGGGTCTATGTTCATCTTAGTGAAGTGTTCGCCAAGGTCTTCCCTGGTAATTACCTTCGGGCCGTTCGACTTGGCGTCCCAGACCACGAAATCGCCCCACTCTTCCCTTAGCTCTGGATCAATTATCTGAACCGTCTTACTATAGCCAGTCAACTCCTTGCTCTTATAGCCGCTGATTATATCGCTTGCCCTGAGCATCTTCAGGGTGTCATTCCTCATCAGCAGAGGCAGGTCGGTGAACTGCTTCATGAAGTCCACCTCATACCATTTATTCTGGATTAAGAGATTGGCCACGGCCATCATCAGAGCCACGTCCGAGCCCGGTCTGATAGGCATCCAGTAGTCGGCCTTCTGAGAGGCTGGACTGTACTCTGGAGAGATGTTTACAATCTTTCCGCCCCTCTCCATTATCTCAATCCACCAGTGGGCATCGGCCATCTTGTTCTCGACCATGTTTTTGCCGCTGAAGACCATCAGCTTGGCATGACGGAAGTCGTTCAGGTCGGAGTCAAACGTCTGGACGCCGCCCACCATTGGATGTCCCGGACCGAGGTCGCCGTGCCACGTGTAGTTAGACCAGTTGCGTGCACCGTTCTTGCCGTCATAGAGGCCGAGCATGTTGCAGAAGCGAACTGCGCTTCCATATATACGCATCACGCCCAAGAAACCCATGCCGGGGCGTATCTTTATGCACATGGCCCCGCTGCCATGGGTGGCCTCAATCATCTCCTCCGGATAGCCCTGCTTCTTGAGTCTCTCCATGCCCTCGTGACCGCCGTATGTTTCCATCACGCGGAGCAACGTCTTAGCCATCAGGCCGAAGGCATAGTCCCAAGACACCCTCGCCCAGGAATCACGTCCCCTTGCAAAATATTTTTCCTGATTCTCAGGTGTCATCGGGTCCGGGAAACCGGCCTCTACCCACTCTATCCAGCCTTTACGGACCATAGGATGCTTCACCCTATAAGGACCATATACCCTGCGGACAATTGTGTAACCCTTCAAGCACCCTCTGGGATTCCACATAGGAAAGGCCTTGTTGCCATAGATGTCGTCGGCCATGTGGCTGTCGTAGTTCTGCTCCGTCCTGGTGACAACGCCGTTTCGCACAAAGGCCCTCAGACGACACTGGTGGGTATCGTTAGGTGCACAAACGAATGTGAAACTGCGATCGTACTTGTACTGGTCTCTGTAAACGTCCTCCCACTGCCTGTCAGGATAGTGCTCAAGAGGATTTGTTATGTCCTCCTGCGCCTCGAGATGACGCAGACGCAGGGACGTTACCATAGCGCCGCCGGCTGCCGTACCTGTGTATTTTAAGAAGTCCCGTCTGGAAATATGCATTGTTTACCTCCCTAATAATTTTATCAACACACAGGGGTTCATCCTGGGATGAATCCCCATGAAGGCCTTTGTCCTTACAGCTTAATCTTATACCATGTGGAAACTGCCTTCTGGCCGTTTCTGTCTCCCCTTGCCCCATTCCATAATGCAAAGGATATGGGTATGGCAGAACCTTTTGAGAACTTGACGTCCTTATCCTCTGAAGAACTCAGAGGTCTCTTAAAGAGCACGCGCCATGTCCCCTCAAAGTAGACACCCTTACCGCCAACGTTCTGGCCGGCCTCTCCCTGCGAGGCAAGGCTTCCGAAGCTGATGGCGTTGAGGTCTTCTACAGGGGACTGGCGATTTTCCTGCGAGAACAGATTGCCCACTGCACGTCCCGACATATATATCTTGTCCTGCACTTCCTTGGGGAAGTAATACGTATCTACGTGCATTCCAGGATAAATGTGTCTCAACTCTACATAGTGCCCCTCGTCCTGTTGCCAGTCGGCCTTCCAATGCCAGATATTTACCGGGATGTCTTCGCCCGTCCTCTTCTTCGAATTACCCATACCGATAAACGGGAACTCACCATTAGGCGAGAACTGAATGGCACAGGCATCCCTGAAAGTCTCGCTTTTTTGGTTAATCAAATTCTCGTCATTATCGTCCCACTCCAACAATATTGCGAGCTCATTGTCCGTCTCCAGCGCCCTCACCCTCACGTGCACGGGGGTTATCTCCGGCTGGTACAGCTCGTTCAAGGGTATCGCATGCACCTTGGCATCATCCCAGACCTTGTCATAAGGATTATCTGCCGGGATAGCCTTGCCGGTATGGTCAGCAGCAATGGTTGAGTCTGCTGGAAGGGATACCACCGTTACGTCAGGGTCTTTCAGGGAAAGCACATATTGCACCACCGACCATCTGTCTTCATCACTCATCTGCTCCCCGGAGAAGGCGGGCATAGGAGTACCCGTCAGTCCGGTGGCAAACCTGGTGTATATGTCTTCCGGCTTGTTACCACCCTTGAAGACACCCTTCGTAAAATCTCTAACCTTTATAGGACGGCCCCAGTCATCTACCTGCTCATGGGCAGAAGGGCCGTCACCGGTGCCGAGTCTACCGTGGCACTTCACACAGCCCAACTGATCGTTTTCATATACTGACTTGGCCTTCTTAAGCGTATCCGGACTAAAAGAAGGCGCAGAAGGCACATTTATAGGTGTCGGGGTACCACGGAGTTCAAAGAGGTTGTAGGTCTTATCCTCTTCCTCATCGTAATAAACGGCAAGCGTCTTAACATACGCAATGGCATTCCGGCGCTCATCCTCCGAGACATAATTAAAGGCAGGCATCGAAGAACCAGGTATACCGTTTGTTACGGTCTTAAGAAGGTCGTCGTCCGTGGGCATCTGCCCGGTGGGAGTAGAGCGGAGCGCAAACTTGCCGGCTGTAAAATCTCTCGGTTTGGGGTAAAGAAATACGGCGGCCAGGCCTTGTCCATCCCCTTTATCGCCGTGACAGCCTTGACATCTCTTCTGATAGACCGCCTTACCCGCTTCCGTATCGCCACTTGCGTAGCTCTTACAGGGGCTGCCAAGGCCTGCCATCATGAACAACCCCAATCCAATACAGGCACTTAGTGCCTTCTGTACATACATCATGAGGTCCCTCCTCTTTCCCACATTTATATATAAATTTTAGGCCCAGCCCCTCTTTTTCTGAGCAACCGAGCCCGTACTCCTCAATTATCTAAGATATTCAGGGGCAAACCATTCCCCCGGTATCTGCCGGCCGATTAGCGTAAGAAGTGCTACAACTTCCAGTTAAATACCACAACCCTACCTCCCAGAAGAAGTAAGCAATTGGCATACCATTGTAAGATACACCTTTCTTTGCATTGGAACAAAGCAGAGATGCTGCATATCCTGTTGAAAATAATATAATTAGAAGAAGTAAGAGCGCAACGCGGTAAACAGCAGTCTGCGCTATGAACGAAAAGGTGTTACATACAATTCACAAAAGAGCATAAACTACCTATAAGTCTCGTCATTCAGATAGGTTGTACCTGTACCATTGGGTATACACCATTGTGTACCCAAGTGTGCGTGTTCTTACTTAGAGGTGGTCTGCGGGACAGAGTCTCTCATGCTGAGTATATCCTCTGACAGGCCCAGTTTCTTGATTATCCGGTGAAGGGCAGTTCTTGTAATACCGCTTTTTCCGGCCGCCAGGGTTATATTCCCATTACACTCGCCCAGGAGGCTGGTAAAATATTCCTTCTGGAAACGCCTGAAGACCTCCTCTTTGGCCTTATCATAGGTAATACCGCTGAACCCTTCGGCCTCCGCAAGCCAGGGCAGCTGCTCACGGCCCAAGATTACGTCTGCAGCATGGATACTGTCACCCTCGGCCACCAGGATAGAGCGCTGGATTACGTTCTCTAATTCTCTCACGTTTCCAGGCCAGTCGTATTCCATAAGCTTTCTAAGCGCCCCTGGAGTCAGGTTCTTTAGCTCACCATTTTCGCTCCACTTCTCCACGAAGTGACTGGATAGAAGCGGTACATCCTCCTTCCTCTCCCTGAGCGGCGGCACATTAATCCTAACCACATTAAGCCTGTAATAAAGGTCTTCCCTGAAGGCGCCCTCTTTTATGGCCTTCTCCAGGTCTATGTTGGTGGCGGCTATAAAACGTACATCTATATTTACGTGTTCGGTGGCCCCAACGGGTGTAACCTCCATCTCCTGGATAACCCTCAACAGCTTACTCTGGAAGGCCAATGACATACTGCCGATCTCGTCAAGAAACACGGTGCCTTGTGATGCCTCTACAAGAAGACCTTTCTTGTCATAATCGGCACCCGTAAACGCACCCTTTTTGTACCCAAACAGCTCCGCCTCCAACAGACTCTCGGGAAGAGCAGCCGCATTAATGCCCATAAAACGATGTTTGGCGCGTGGGCTGTTTTGGTGTATGGCCCTGGCGATAAGCTCCTTACCGGTGCCGCTCTCACCCTGGATAAGTATAGGGGCCCTGGAAGGGGCCACTTTCCTTACGGTTTCAAATACCTCCTGCATCCTCCAGTTACGGCCTATGATATTCTCAAATGCGTAACTCTTACCCACTGTCTCACGAAGGTATTCCAGTTCCTCGTGAAACCTTTTTTCTTGGACGGCCCTCCGGACCACAATAAGCAGTTCATCGTTACTAAACGGCTTGGTGACATAGTGATAGGCCCCCTTTTTCATGGCCTCTATGGCAGATTCGATAGATCCAAACGCCGTCAGGACTATGACCTCTATCCTTGGGCGATGTTCCTTAATCTTTTCAAGTAACGATATGCCTCCTATACCGGGCATGCGTATATCCGTTATAACCACATCCACCGGGTTCCGCATAATATATTCAAGGGCCTGTTCCCCCGTAGAGGTCGTCATTACCTCTGCGCCAGTCTCAGTCAACACAAGGGCCAGACCACGCGCGATATCCTGCTGGTCCTCTGCTATTAAGATATAGGGTTTAGATGCAAAGCCCATCTCTTCCATAATCTACACAAGTCCTACAGGTGTTTCTCTGCAGGTACTTCCTCCATCTCACGCAAAGCCTCTTCCAGAGGTAATAGGATGGTAAATTGACTGCCTTCCCCCTCCTTACTATCTACACTAATTGTACCGCCATGGCCCTCTAAGATGTTCTTACAGGTTGAAAGCCCAAGGCCTGTGCCGATGCCTTCGGGTTTGGTGGTAAAAAAAGGTTCAAAGATCGCAGGCAGGTCCTCCGGCGAGATACCTATGCCAGTATCAGTAAACACGATACGAAGGGTTTTTGCGGAACCATTTCCGTTACGTACATCCGTAAGCACATTAAGCCTACCGCCACCTTCCATGGCCTGGACGGCGTTTATCACAATGTTCATAAATACTTGACGCAGCTGGTCCGGGTCACCTTTATATTCAGGTATATCCGGGGAGAGTCTGGTCTCCAGCGTGATTTCCTGTTTTTCCATAAGCGGTTTGCACATAAACAACACGTCCCTAATGCATTCATTAAGATTGATATTCCTTCTATGCGTGGGGGCCATCCTGGAGTAGGTCAAAAGACCCTGGATGACCTTTTTACATACGTCCGTGTTCCGTCTGATGGTGTCAAGATACTCGTGAATGGGCCCGCCCGGTAAGACCTTCTTCATCGCTATCTGGGTAAACATGGAAATAACCCCTAAGGGGTTATTCAACTCATGAGCAATACCCGCCGCCATTTTCCCGATAACGGTCATCTTTTCCTGGTGCATCAGCTTCCGTTCCATCTCTTTTCTGTCGGTGATGTCGCGACTTACAATAACTCTTCCCAGGTGTCTACCCTCAGAGTCGTTTATGGAGGAACACGTACTCTCATAAACCCTTCCGCCGACTTCCAGCGTGCGGGAGAAGTTATGGGAGTCGTCCTTCTTAACTAACTCGGGGTGTTCTACCCGACAACCGAGGGCGCTGGCGGGGTGACAATCCGTCAGCGCTGCGTCCTTGATACCCGAGGCCGATGCATTGTAAAAGGCAACCTTACCCTCGTTATCCACAAGTACCACCCCTTCCCTCATACACTCCAGAACGGCGCGCCATTTGTCTTTCTCCACCCTGAGGAGTTCCTCCTGCAACGCATTCAGTCTACGGCTTCGCTCTCTCAGCCTGGTTGCCACCGAACCCGTAAGGTAGGTGGAAATAAGCAACGTAGTGGCAAACACAAAGAAAGTCACCACCAGATAGGCTGGATTCTTCCACAACTCGGATATAGTTGTTCCCGTGAACGGATTATGGTGCAGAAGCATACAGTGGTGAGGAACCATTTGGACGTACTCAAAAAGAATCATGGTCCCGAAGAGAAGCATAGCGGTAAAGGCAAAGACGTAACTCTCCCACCTCTCCAACAGGATGCTGGCCAAGATGGTATGAAACACAAAGAAAAATAGGAAGGGGTTCTCAACACCACCTGAGAAATGTATCAGCAGGGTTAGGATTATAAGATCGCATATAATCTGTACCCGGGCGTTGGCAGTTACCCATCTGGGGTTTTCCCTAACCTTGCTGGCGTGTAAGTAGAATAATAGATTAAGACCCAGGAGGGCCGAGGAGATGACTACAAGCGGCGCCAGAGATTCGACTAAACCCCATGCATTCGCCAGCAATACCGCCAAAAGAGCGCCGCCGGCTGCAAGCCATCTAAGCCGTATAAACCAGAATAGACGCTCTATAAGTTCTTGCTGGAAGAGGTCCTTCGTAGAATTCACGCGGGTGCCACCCCCAAATCCATCTATCTCTGCCAAAACTAATTGGCAGCAATTCGAAAACACTTTTACTCTAATCTATAATTATAAATCATACACCACTCTGTCAAGCCAAAATTGCATACAAACTCCGATCCCAAAAGATGAATCAAACCACCAAGACGAATCTAATATCCTACCTATTAAAGACTTAGGATAGAGGTATCCCTCTTCGGCCGCACCGGAAAATGTATACTAAAGTTTACATCTGTCTTGGGTCTTACCGCGGAAAATAAATTAAAATAATACTTTTATCGGCCTACTGGCCCATAACAAAGGGGTTTGTCCCCCTCTCGGCCTCTTTCCTATCATAGATACCGTCATTATCGGCATCTCCATTCAAAAAATGTGCAGGTTTATACTGCCAGGCATCGAACATCTCACTTTGGTCTGAAGAATGTGGGTTTGACACCCCCCTTTTATCCAGAAAGCCGTTCTCCCCGGGCGGTAAGATGCTTAAAACAGTAGGACCGTTCTCGGCAAGTTCCACTGCCTGCTGATACGTTCCATGACTCTCAATCCCTCTTGGCACGGCCTTAAGGTCATCGAACGTAATCTTCTTCTTGCCGGCCACCAACCCAAGAATATAAGAAACCCTGTGCCCACCCACCCAGGGTGTGTTGTCGCCGTTGTCCCAATCCTTAGACGGCTTGTTGTTCCAGTTTACTATCAGCCCTTCCGGTGGATTCACACTGTGCGGCAATTTCTCCCTCGGCACAAAACCCATCCACTCATCAACACCCGTGCCTCTTGCCGGAAGCCTCGGGTCAACGCCAGGGGCAGGAACCCTGTACCTCCCTGTATGCCAATAACCTATCTGCCCGTCAGATGCGGTACAGAACAGATTAAAGCTGAGGGCAATTGTGCCTGCCGCCTCGGTGAAATCCCCTATCGAATCGGCCCTGTCTATGTCTATAAAACTCTCAAAGGTCTTTGCATCCTCACCCCAGAACGTCCTCTTCTTGCTGAACGCACGATTCTCTTGCTTATCCACACGAAACACAGTTCCATGGACACTGCGGCAGATGTTTTCCCTGACATCTTCAGCCGCACCCCTTACGCTGAATATCTCCTGCCTGGATTCGAACTCTTGCCACTCGCCCTTAAACTTATACTTCTTAGTATCAGTTGGATTCAGTTCCTCGATAAACACGTCCATATTGTCAGAGCAGCCGCTCGTAACAGTCCATGCAACATAATTATTGTAACCAATCAGCACTGCGGGCACGCCCGGGAACGTCATGCCCGCCACGTCAAAGCCTCCCCCGTGGAGGTCTACCTCATATCCCGGCTGCGGTCCCTCAAACCCCATCTGCGGACACCCAAGGAGCATGGCACACCCACTGGACGACCTGCCTGAGGACACCGCCACCGCGTAGCTGCCCAACTTTGCGGGCAGTCCGGGAAGTGTAGTCAGTTGTAGGGACTCGTTGTCCGCCTCAGGTGGATGCCCTGCTGCAAGAAAAAATTCCGGAGTATGATTAAGGTTCTTATCATTAAAAGAAATTGTGGTGGGTGCTGACGGATCGTTCAAGGGATATTTTTTATCAAACTCGTCCCGGCCCAGCTTTTCAAGCTCTTTAAGGTTCTCAAGCTCACTGCCGCCGCGCTGTCCGAACCTTCTACCCGCCGCGATACCTACGGCAAGGGAGTCACATATGCTCCAAGGTTCAGGATTTTGTATCCCCAGCTCCCAAAGTTCCTTGGGCAGCTTCTTATCCCTGTCGGCCTTCACCTCATCTATCCAGCGGTTTATGCCCCTTGCGTATGCCTCGACCAATACCCTAGTCTCGGCCCTAAGCACGCTGTATTGCCCCTTGAGTTCCTCCTCCGTGTAGCCCTCCCTCCTTGCCTCAACATCGGATGCGAGAACCCCCGGTCCCAAGACCTCAGCCAGTCTGCCCCGCGCCTGCCTGCGGCTTATCTCAAGCTGTGTCAATCTGTCCTGGGCCGCCACGTATCCGAATGCCTCAAACAACGCCCCGGCGCTGTCCGCCAAGACGTGGGGGACTCCAAATTCATCCCTGAATATAAATACCCCCTCATCCCCCACCTGCAGTTTCGTCCATCCGTCCTGAGAAAAGATGGGGGTTACAATAAATAAAATGATTATAAATGCCAACAAAGATGGCATAACCAAGTAACTTCTTTTTGTTCTAAGTTTACGCATTTAAGAATTGTCCTACGTCGCCTTATAGACAATTATTAGGATTTTCTCTATCCATTGCCCATTTGAGGGGATTGGTGATTATGTACTCCCTGATTTCATTTAAATCCTCTTCATTTCGTATAATATGTTCGTAGTAATTACGCTGCCATAATCGTTTATCAATCGGTACATTTAGGTTCTGTTTAACACCATGTATATATTCGTTCGTAGTCATTGTTTTAAACCATTGCACCATACGATGTAGGGGCAAACCTGTGCGTTTGCCCATCGAAGAGCAGACACGTAGGTCTGCCCCTACAATGATTACAATCCCGTGAAAATGATTGGGCATAACTACGTATCTGTCCAACTCAACGTTCTTGAATTTATTTTTCAATTCACACCACCATCTTTCAACCATGTCGCCCGCACCGTTTAATCGCATTTCCCCATCTATAATCTCTCCGAACACACACCCCCTGTTCTGTGTGCAGATAGTCACGAAATACACCCCTTCTTATGAATAGTCGTATCTTTTTAATCGGATGGAACGACGGTTATACTTTCCAGAGTGACGTGTCACCATATTTTCTTGAGAACGTCTTCATGTGCATGTTCCATAACTAAAGGAGCATTTACAACACAAACAATGCACAATATAATACATTCCCTAATCCTGTATGCAACGAAAAGTGTCCTTCTTATTAAAGGCAACATCTAAATGATCAATGGACAACGCCTGGTATCCCTGGTCAAGGGAGAAGATAGATACAACAATGTCTATAAGGCCCTGGAGCTTATCCGGGATGACTTAAAGGTGGTAGAGGACAAGAGGCGTATCCTGATTAAACCGAACCTTACGGCCTCCACCAATGTCTACGCCAATACGGACGTATCCGTGATAAGGGCCATCCTGGATTTCTTCAGGAAAAACTGCGCCGGCTTCAAAGAAAAGGAGTTCTCCATATTCGAGGGCAGCGGCAGTGCATACTACGAAGACATTTCCACCAGAGAGGTGTTCGAGAGGTTTGGCTACCTAGAACTGGAGAAGGAATACGGGAACGTAAGGATAGAATGTATCGAGGATTTTGACGAATTCATCCCGGTCAGAATAAGGTCCATCGCGGGATGGGAAGAGATGAAGCTGGTTAAGCACGTAGTTGAAGACTTTGACTATAAGATATCCGTCAACCTGCCCAAGGTGCACAACTACGCCATCGCCACCTTCGGGATAAAAAATATGATGGGAGTCGTAAGGCAGGAAGATAAATCCATGGTACACGGCCTCAGAACCCCAAATGCGCCGGATGCGAAGACGGTCTTTACCTACATACCGACCTGGGCCATTGCATGGACGCGCAGACGCCTTCCCGGTCTGGTTGACACCGTATTCAAGCATTCCATGAGTTACCAAAAAGCAATACAGGTGATACACCACAATGTCGCAGGCTTCAGTAAGGTAGTATGGCCGGATTTAGTCGTACTGGACGGACTCTACGGAATGGACGGACGCGGCCCTGTGGACGGCTACCCTGTAAGAATGAACCTGGCCATCGCCTCAACAGACGCCGTAAAGGCCGACGGCATGGGGGCCAGGGTGATGGGTCTCGAGCCGGAGGACATAGGTTATCTGTACTACCTTAAAGAAGAGGGGATGGGGGACTACTCGCTGGACGGTCTGGTAGGCGACAGAATCGAAGAAGCGGCCGTGAAATTCAAGCTCCACCCGACCTACTGCATACAGAAGCAGTGGAAGGAACGGCAATACACCGAGGCCGAACCTACGTACTCTAAATAACACGGCACATTAATACATAACCCTATCCCTACAAAATGCATTAGAATCTCTGCAAAATCCTGCACAATTATTATTCTGAAGGAACAAAGCGACTGAAGATGTAGCTCCAACGTTCAACGTGGCAGCAAGCTGCCCCGCTACACAATCTAGATTCTTCGCTTCGCTCAGAATGATAATTAAACACAGATAGCCAACAAAATTTACTCCGTTGACTCAACGGCCTAAAGGTCGGTTGTCTACCAATGCCCCATGAATGGGGCAGATACAGTCAAAGATGCGGTGGCGGCCCGATGGGTCGCACCTTTCACTAGCGCACCCCCCGGTAATCCCTGTTGAGTTCTTCTAGGAGTTTTGGAAACTTGGGGGGGAAGATTTCGTAAGCGCACTTGTAACAAAAATCTCTCATGGCAGGGACATCGGAGCACTGCCGCCATGCCTTCTGTAAACCATCGGTGGCAAGGATGACCAGCCTTGCATGAGAGCCAACGGATTCAACAAGCTCACCAACGGTAGGGGCACGTTGCAACATGCCCCTGCAATGTTCCAGGACCGCTTTCGCTTCTTTCATCTTTTCTTCTGCATCCCTTAGATGGCACTCTATCACTTCAGGGTCTTTCTGCTTTGTCGCCTCTATACCTTTCCTCATACTATCCACCCGGCCTTGAATAATAATATCTAAAGACCTCATCATGCCCTCCAAGGAACCTGGAAGCGGTCTTACGGTAAGCGGGAGGACGTCTGCGTATTTGTCTCGTATCTTATTGCATATACAAAGGAGGTGAATGTACGGGTCTTTTTGTGTCTCGCCATTTAGTTCAGGCTTCAGTTCCCAGTTGTGAGCACTTTTTATGAATCGCAGGTGTATTGCCAGTTGGAGGGGGATTTCAAACCTGCTGATGTCGTAGTCCTCATCGGCGAGTTTGGAGGCGGTTGTATCCATGTCGAACGGTACGCCAAGGGTCTCGGATATTGCTTCAACCACCTCAACCATAAAGCACCCCGGCTGCCGGAAGATAAGGGGTCGCTTGCCGTACAGTTGCTCTGGTACATTGACTCCCTTAAACTCCTCAACACCGCGCGGGGGATAGTGCCCATCAACACGCAATGCGACCTTAGTATCCGGCATCCATGAGACCTGATTGAAGGTTACTTTTGGTAAAGACATGTCCTTTGGGTTTATTTCGGCAAGATATTCATCCGGGGTAGCGAATCTTAGCTCCACACCGTCCGTATCCCTGACCGTCTTCCATGATTCCTGCAGCACGTCCAGTGCCTGCTCGCCGAGGCCCATAGGGTCCAGCTCCTGCATATAGAATATGAGCCCCTTGTCCGGCACTTCCTCTACAGCCTTCCTAAGCACCGCCGCATACTCATTGATCATGTCCTCTTTTCGTATGGGAAAAGGCAATTTCTTTCCCGAATATTCTTCCGGAAACACCGGAAGGTCTCCCAGAGGATAGCCGTTTGAGTTTGCAATCTCAGGGTTCCCCCGCATGAGCAGCTTAATGATGCCCTCCGACACGGAAAAATGTCTTGGGACAGCCAGGACTTCCGGCCTTATCCAGAACGGAAATGCCTTCACATCGCCCTTGCCTTGTAAACTGTACTTAGTAATAGAGGGGTCCAAGTGAGGAAACACCACGAAGGCGACCTTGGACTGGGTTATACCGGCCAGCTTATCGCTGTCCAGCGAGGCCTCCGTAGGAAATACGCCGCGAAATCTGGGGTGCGGCACACCCATTAAATAGTGAAGGAACTCCCTGTTGAGTTTTATCTCATCTATAATCTCGTCCGGGTGGATAAGCACCATATGGGTGTGGTGGGCAAAGGTATAAAGGGGGAATAACTCCTTATTTTTATACGCCTCCTTCAGGGCCTCGTATGTCTTAGGCATAGACTCCCTTATCTGAAAGAGTGTCTCGTTGGTGGCGCTCAGCGAAACCGGTATCTTCATGGAGCGTGAAAACTGGATGAGCTTTTGACATACGTTCTTTTCGTCGTCTTCGTGCGGAAAAATGTCGCCCGCCGCGGTGGCGCCGCCGGACAGTTTGGGGTCGCCAATAGTTTTTATCAACTTATCGGTAAGTCCCCGAATAGGCTGATGGGCATGAAAGGCTAAAATTACATATATTTTCTTTCTCGGTGCGTTCATCTCTGCTCCACGTTTATCTTCGTTCCAATCTGACAACTCCAAAAAGTAGGGGCATGCTGCGGCGTGCCCTCTGCCCTATCTCTGGCATGGTTCTGTCACTGCGGCGTTATTACATCCACGCCGCCCGTGTACGGCCTCAGCACATCGGGGATAACCACGGAGCCATCGGCCTGTTGGTAGTTTTCAAGCAGGGCTATCACGGTCCTGGGCAGCGCCACACCCGAGCCGTTCAGCGTGTGAACGAATTGGACCTTGCCCTGTTCATCCCTGAAGCGTATGTTTATGCGGCGCGCCTGGAAGTCGGTAAAATTGCTGCAGGAAGAGACCTCAAGCCAGCGCCCCACCCCAGGGGCCCACGCCTCGATGTCGTAACACTTACTGGAAGCAAAACTCAAATCTCCTACACAGAGCTTCAGCACCCTGTAGGGAAGTCCCAGCAATTGCAGTACCTTCTCTGCGTTCTTCAATAGCGACTCAAGCTCATCCGAGGACGTCTCGGGCCTTACAAACTTCACCAGCTCTACTTTATTGAACTGATGCACGCGTATTATGCCCCGCGTGTCTTTGCCGTGGGCTCCCGCCTCGCGGCGGAAGCAGGCCGTATAGGCCGTATAATACAGCGGGAGGTCTTTGTGAGACAAGATTTCGTCCCTGTGGATATTTGTAACAGGCACCTCTGCCGTCGGTATGAGGAACAGGTCGTCCTCTGTTATCCTGTACATGTCGCCTTCAAGCTTCGGCAGTTGTCCGGTCCCCGTCATGGACGTCCTGTTTACCAGAAAAGGCGGGAAGACCTCTTTATAGCCGTGCCTGCTCGTGTGAAGGTCGAGCATAAAATTAAATAGGGCCCTTTCCAACCTTGCCCCGATGCCCTTAAACAAAGGAAAGCCGGCGCCGGAAATCTTTGCCCCGCGCTCGAAGTCCAGAATACCCAGGGTCGTGCCCAGTTCCCAGTGGGGCTTCGGTTTGATACTGAACTCCCTTACCTCACCCCAGGACCGTACCAGCTCGTTTGCAGACGCATCCTCACCCGGTGGGACGTCTGCGGCAGGAATATTGGGCATAGTCATCAAGATTTCCTGCATCTCCTGGTCCAGATTGCGGAGTTCTCCTTCGTAGTCCTTAATCCTATCTGACACGTCCTTCATCTCGGCCATCTGCGCAGAGGCGTCCTTGCCCTCATTCTTAAATCTGCCTATCTCCTTGGACGCCTCGTTCAGTCTCTTACGAAGCTGCTCGGATTCAAATATAAGTCCCCTGCGACGGCTGTCCAGTTCAAGGAGTTTGTCCACTTCTGCGTGGTCATGCTTCCCCTTGGCAGCCCTCTTTACCTCTTCAGGATGCTTTCTGACATAATTAAGATCAAGCACGTCTCTTACCCTCTTTAACAAAAAGGCCGTACCTGTCGTAACAGGGTTTGCCCGCCACCATGGTAAAGATGTTCTGTGCCTCAGGCTGTAGAAGCCGTTCAAGTACAGACCCCCCACTCCTGGGTAACTCCACAACCGACAAATCGGCCTCGAAATCCGGTGAAAGCCTGCCAATACGGCCTTCCAGCCCCACTGCCCTGGCACCTCTCACCGTTGCCATCGCCAGTATATCTTGAGGACTTACCTCCTTATAGTTGGCAAAGACAAATCTCATCTCGTCCAGCATGCTCAGGGATTTGTTGCTGGCCAGGCTGTCCGTTCCAAGGGCCACGTTTATGCCCTCTTTCAACAATTTGGGGAATGGGTGTCTCTTATGACCAAAGTAATGGTGGCTCCCAGGGCAGTAGACCACGCTGGAGCCGCTTTTCTTTATTATGGGCAGCTCTTCATCACGCACATAGTTGCAGTGGGCCAGCAGCCATGGGCTTGTCATAGCGCCTATACTTTCCAGAAATGTAACGGGTGACAGCCCCGGCGGCTTCCAATTATCCAGAAACCCAAACGCCCTGAGCGTTGTGGCAAGACTCCCTGTCCCTTTACTCAGAAATTCGAGCTCTTCCTCCGACTCGCAGATGTGCGTTGTAAGGAGCATATCTTGTCCCTTTGAAAACAGGGCGCTGCCTCTATAGAGCTTATCGCATGCCGTATACGGGGCGTGAGGGGAGAGGCCGACGTAACCAAGGCCGTCCCTCGGGAACTCTGAAAGTATTCTTATCGCCTCCTCGAGTATTGCGGCTACCTTCTTTGGGTCCAGGGTAATTAACTCCTTAAAGACCCTCTTTCTTATGGGAAGGCCCGGCAGTACCCTGAATGCATCGTTTGTATTGGCTATGTCGGCGACCGTGGTGGTGCCAGCCTCAAGACTCATCTGCGCACCCCTCTTGACGGCATGGGAAAGGTCCCTGTTGGGGTCCTCAATGCGGAAGGCCGCCATCTTCCCAAGCCACTGCGTAAAGCTCTTTGGGGGTGGTATCTTGCCCTCCAGGTCGGTAAGTTCCAGATGTGCGTGTGCATTGATAAGGCCGGGGATTATCACTGCCTCCCCCAAATCAATTTCCTCTCCGCTGGCCTTATGTTTTCCGGAGGACCTTACGTCTACTATCTTGCCCCCCCGAACTACAACACCGCCTCCCTCCAGCACCTCTCCGGGAGAGGGGATTACGTAACTGGCCTTGAGGGTAAAAGTATTCAAGTCTCTATCCAATCCCGCCAATCCTCCCCTATCCTGCCTTCTACCTTGTAACGCTGCATGGAGTGCGAGCAGTGGCAGGGTATGTTCACACCCTCTATATGCACTGCCAATTTCGCGATGATTTCAGGAAACTTATCAACGGCGCGGGCAACCCGCTTCTTCTCATCGTCCGTTGAAAGGCCGCCGAACAGTTCCTCCGCACGGAAGGGTCTTTCAACCACACCCTCTGCGTAATTTGTCACATAGCACAACGCCGCATAGCACATTTCAAGCTCCGAGGCCAAAAACACCTCGGGCACGAGGGTCATCCCTACCAGTTCACCACCATAGGAGGCAAACTTCCGAATCTCTGCCCGCGTCTCGAGCCTTGGCCCCTGAGTGCATACATAGACACCGCGGTCCTTATACCTAAGGCCAAGCCCGTTCAAGACGTCTATAAGCGATTGCCGCAGATGGGGGCAGAAGACGGGGTTTTGCCTTATAAACCCGATACCTTTCCCCTCAAAGAACGTGCTGGGTCTCTCCCTTGTCTCATCCACCACATCATCCGCCACGACGAAATCCCCTATGGAGAAATCCCTGCTTATGGCCCCGGGGCCTGACCATGCGACTATCCTCTTGACGCCCATATCCTTCAGGGCGTAGATGTTGGCCCTATAGTTTACGTAAGGGGCTGAAACCTCGTATCCCCTCTCGCCGTGGCGGGAGAGGAAGAGAAACTCCTTAGAGTCAACCTCTAAGAGATAAATTGCCTGGGAGTTGCCGAAGGGAGTCTTGCGCTCGCCCAGCCTGTCGCCTTTGATAGCTCCCCTGGCCAGGAGTTCGTAGGCCTTACTACCACCAATGACGGCAAATTGGGCGGCCATATCGAAGAAGGTAATACCTCTTAATTAGACGAAAAGCACTAAGTTCCGTAAACTTAGGGAAACATGGTATCACCTGCCCCATTGGGTGTCAACCGCTGCCGGCAATAAGCGCCCTTGAAAAATCTTACTTATCTGATACCATATTGATATTTCCCACCGTGACGAGGAAGACCAACTTGAGTATAAAGGGGATAATCTTTGACATGGACGGCACCATTACGCTTGCTAACGTTGACCTTGTGGCCGTGAACAAGGAGGTGGGGATACCCGATAACGAGCCGATCCTAGAGTATATTGCGGGGGCAGAAGAACCCAAACGGAGCAAGTCCCTAACGATACTGGAAAAATACGAGGCACGTGCCGCAGAGACCTCCAAACTTAATGACGGCGTGGTGGAGGTACTTAAGCACTTGGGAGAACGGGGGATAAAGACGGCCCTGCTGACTCGGAATTCCCGCAGGTCGGTAGAAATCCTTCTGAAGAGACACAAACTCCATTTTGATGCAGTCGTAACCCGTGAAGATGCGCCTCCGAAACCGTCACCGTATCCCGTGAAGTTCATCGGTGAAAGACTGGGTATAATGCCAAAAGACCTTCTGATGGTGGGTGACGTACATTTTGACGTCTTTTCCGGTAAGGCGGCGGGGGCGAAGGCCGCCCTGCTGTGCGGGCGCAGGAGGCTGGGCGTGGTGGAGCAAAGCGCAGACTACCGTATAAAGAAGTTATCGGAACTCATAAACATCGTAGATACAGACAAAGGACAATAAGAACATATGCACACGAGACCGTGTTCCATGCGGAAGCCCTTCATAAGTTACTCTAACGTCACGGGCCATTTCGGGCGTGTAGCGTGGCAGCTTGCCGCCACGCTTACATGCGGACTTGCTCGTACGCTGCTTGCAATCATAATACTAACGGTATATCTCAACACACATGCCCCTTCCCTTTACGCCGAGGAGAAATTGGGCCTGGAGGAAGTGCTGGACAATATGGACGTAGCAAGCCTGGAGTTCGGGAGTATAGAGTCAGACGTCACCTATACCAGGGCCATCTTCCTGCTGAACGAGGAGGACGTCGCCGTGGGCACGTTAAGATACAAAAAACCCAAGAAACTGCGGCTTGAATTTAATCCGCCAAAAGAAGAGATAGACGTCTCCGACGGCAAATTCTTCTGGGTATATAAACCGGAAGAAAGGCAGGTCGAGAAATACCGGCTCGCCGAGGGCGAAACTACAGAGCTTAACTTCTTCGAGTTCGGCTACGAGGGTTCCGTAGAAAAGGCCAAGGAGAATTATTTCATAGAGATGCTTCCTGCCACCGCGGCAAAAGGTCATGATGGAAATAATGAAGGGTTATATCTGCTAAAGTTAACGCCCAAGCCTTCCGCCACCAGAACACCACAATACAATGAGATACTGCTGTGGATAGACGACAGCCTCTGGCTGCCCGTGCAGATGGAACTTTATGAAAGTGACGGTGAGGTGATAAACCGCATCGAGCTCCGGAACATTAAGATAAACAAACCCATTGACGACGATGTCTTCCAGTTTGAGGTGCCAAAGGGGGTAAAGTTAGTTGAACCCTGATATACGAATTGCCTTCCTTGACAAAAGCTGGAAAGAAAGTAAAATCCCTGCCTTGAAACGAATAAATAAAGGAAGAAATACGGCATGAGGATACTGCTCTTCTCCATGCCGAACATGGTGCCGGAGCTGAGGTCGTGGCAGGCGCCTAATTTGGCACTTTCTTCCATTACCGGCAATACAAAGGGCCATGAGATACACATGGCCGATCTCATCCTGGTGAGGGACAGACTGAAAGAGGCCATAAAGGGTCTGCTCAATGATTACAAACCGGACCTTATCGGCCTCAGCGCAATGAGCTTCCAGTTCGACACCGCCAGACGCATTGCTGCCTTTGCCAAACACCTGAACAAAGACGTCAAGACCGTCCTGGGGGGATACCACGCAACCCTCATGTACAAAGAAATTGTGGACGAGGGTAAGGCCGAACCGTTCGACTTCATCCTGCGCGGTGAAAGCGATTTGAGCTTCGGTGAGCTCCTTCAGGCAATAGATGGTAAGGCGCGCTACGAGAGCATCCATGGCCTATCCTTTCGCAACGGGGGAGCGTTTGTCCACAATCCTCCAAGACCCCTTGAAGACCTTTCAAAGATAGCCGTTCCCAACAGAACCAACAGGATATGGAGAGGTTATACGTTCGGCACAAGTCAATTGGACATTATCGAAACCTCGCGCGGCTGTACCATGCCATGTAACTTCTGCAGTATGAACCACATGTACGGCAGGAGCTTCAGAACGTACGCCATCGAGCGGGTTATCGAAGACATCGCCGACGCAAAGAAACAAGGGGCAAGATACCTGGCCATTGCAGACGACAACGTGTGCCTGAACGTAAAAAGGCTGGAAGAACTCTGCGACGCCATCATCCGTGCCGGACACAACGACGTCGCCTACATTGTTCAGGCAAGCAGCGTCGGGATGTCCTCCTCCGAGAAGCTTATAGAGAAGATGGCCAGGGCCGGCTTCGAGCTGGTTTTCCTGGGCATTGAAAACGTTTCGGAACGCAACCTGAAAATGATGAAGAAGGGCAACATATTGGATAAAACCAAGCGGGCAATTGAGTACCTGCATAAATATAAAATATTGATCATAGGCGGTATGATTATAGGACACGCCGAGGACAGGGAAGAAGACATCGCCCAGAATTACACATTCTTTGACGAACATGATATAGACTTCTTCAGCGACCAGATAATCACCCCCTATCCGAAGACCGGCATGAGAGAAGAACTCTTAAGGGAGAATCTGGTCACTAACCCCTACGACTATCGCAAGTACAACGGCTTTTGGGCCAACGTCCGCACCAAATACCTAAGCTCCGATGAATTGCAGTTTTTGAAGTGGAAATACAGACGCAAGTACTCCACATTTTACAAGACTACGCCCGTATTCAAGTACAGATTCCCCCTTGTAGACCTGCTCAGGGTCTTTGCGCTCAGGCCTTATTACAGAACGAAGGATACCATAAGGGAGCTCCGCAAAACGGAACGGGGGATATTTGAGGACCAGATACGCTGGTTTGAAAGCTTAAACGAGTTCCCTGAATTGAATACACCGGTAAACTAGGATGAAGATACTCTTACTGTCAATGCCCGACTGCACGCCGCTTTTTAACCTGAAGCACTGGAGACCCCCCAACCTGGCCATGACCTCCCTGGCCGGCAACCTTGAGGGCCACGAGGTCCGCATAGGCGATCTGCTGCTGAATAGAGATAATATAAAGCAGACCATAACAGAACTGATAAACGACTACAGGCCCGATGTGGTGGGCACAAGCGCCATGAGCTTCCAGTTTGCCACAGCAAATAGGATAGCAACTCTGGTTAAAAGTATCAGCAAAGAAACCGTTACCGTTCTGGGTGGCTACCACCCCACCTTACTTTACGACGAGATATGTAAGACCGCTGACAGTAAACCATTTGATTATATTATAAGGGGTGAAGGCGAGTCTTCTTTCGCCGAGCTGCTGGACGCCCTTCAAGGCAGGCGACGCCTTGACTCCATACGGGGACTCTCTTACCGCAACGGCGACGGGTTTGTCCATAACCCTCCACGGCCGCCGGAAGACATGGAAAAGCTGAAACTTCCGGACAGGACAAAGAGAATCTGGCCAGGCAACCATTACGACGGTCGCATACTCGACATAATAGAGACGTCCAGGGGCTGTACCATGCCCTGCAACTTCTGCTGCATGGAGAAGATGTACGGAAAAAGCTTCAGGGCTTACAGTATACCACGTGTCATAGAAGATATAGGAAACTGCAAGAAACTGGGTACGGGATATATTATATTCTCGGATGACAATATATGTCTTGATATCAAGAGATTTGAGGGACTATGCGACGCCATAATAGCCGCCGGGCACAGCGATATAAACTACATAGTACAGGCCTCCAGCTCCGGCATAGCCTCTTCCGACACGCTGGTCGAGAAGATGGCGCGTGCCGGGTTTAAGATAGTTTTCCTGGGCATAGAAAACGTTGCAGAGGAGAACCTGCGCAGACTCAAGAAGGGCAATATCGTTAATAAGACGCGGCTAGCCGTAAAAAAACTGCATAGCCATGACATCCTGGTAACAGGCGGAATAATCCTGGGCAACCCTGAAGACAAAGAAGAGGCTATTGCCAGCAATTACAGCTTCCTCAAGGAACTTGACATAGACTTCTACGCAGACCAGATACTTACACCCTATCCCAGGACTCCCATAAGGGATGAGATGCTCCAGTTGGGCCTTGTAACCAATAAGGACAACTACAGGAGATACAATACCTTCTGGGCCAATATCAAGACCAACTATCTTTCTCCCGACGAAATACAATTCCTAAGATGGAAATACAACAAGCTTTATGCGGACAATATGCTTGCCACCAAGACCTTCAGAAGGACCCATCCCGTAACATACCTAATGGTAAACTGTCTCTGGAGGCCCCTGAACAAGTTGAAAACCTTTTTCTTTGCTGAAAATACCACCGAACACGAACAATACAAAATAGACATGCAAAGGGCCGAAGATATCAACAGTTTCCCGGACATATTTGATGACAATAATGGGGCTTAGCTGACATTCTCTTGTGTTTTAGCAAACTGAGAGGTATAATTTCTTTTTAACAAACTTAGGAAGACACTGTGTCTACAACACCAACCGTTTCCATAGCCCGCTGCAATAATTACGACGTACCCCAAGTCTACACGGCCGTAAAGAAGTCCCTGGAACAGGTGGACGGCATCCATAAGCTGGTGGGCCAAAAGAAAAAGGTACTACTCAAACTAAACCTCCTCTCCTCTTCTCTCGGACCTGAGCATGCAGTAAACACACATCCTGCGGTAGTAAGGGCACTGGTTGACTTCTTCCAAAAGGACGTTGGCGCCGAGGTATACATCGGAGACTCCTGCGGCAGCGTCAGAGACGGTTCGACCAATAAGGCCTTCAAGGTTACACAACTGGATAAAGTAACAGAGGACACGGGGGCCAAGTGGGTCAACTTCGACAAAGACAAACATATCAATATCAAGAAAAGCAACGGTGCGACCCTGCCAACCTTCAGGATGGCAAGGACTGTAAAAGATGTAGACCTCGTAGTGTCCGTACCAAAGCTGAAAACCCACGGGCTTACGATGTACACGGGGGCGTTGAAGAATACCCTTGGCGTAATACCAGCCAAGGGAAAGAAAGACGTTCATATCCAAGCACCAAAACCTGCTATTTTCGCTCAGGCCCTTGTAGACGTCTACGAAGAAGTTGTGCCCCACCTAACCCTTATAGATGCGATTGTGGGGATGGAGGGTAACGGGCCCAACGCAGGTAATCCGAGAAAGGTCGGCCTCATCATCGCCGGTAACAACGGGGTCGCCATTGACGCCGTGGCCTCAAGCATCATTGGATACAAGCCGCTTAGTATACCCACCATCAGATACGCACAAGACAGGGGGCTGGGGACTGCCGATCTGAATGAGATCGCTATAAAAGGTGAGCGGCTGGAAGACGTCTCCATACCTGATTTTAAGAAACCGGGCAACTTCGCTAAAGATTTCGCCCTTAACTACCTGCCAGGATTCCTTTTTGCAAAGATATTTGACGTCTCCTGTGACTCATACTCCACTGTCTATGAGCCTAACTGCACAAAGTGCTATGCCTGCATCAAGAACTGCCCGGTCCAGGCTATAACAGCGACCGGCACCAACGGTACCGCCCG
>Ga0155546_187_pt1 | contig 23205 bp, 23 predicted proteins | sample RifCSPhighO2_12_FD_107203 | JGI IMG/M metagenome (GOLD analysis project Ga0155546, IMG submission 107203) | Planctomycetes bacterium RIFCSPHIGHO2_12_FULL_51_37
AAAGGTCGTAAGGCCACGCAAGTAAGCAAGGTATAGTCTATGTTGCGCGTTCATACCGTATAATAATAAGCTTCTTGCCAAAGACGATTATTTACAGCGTATGAGCCAGACATAAGTTTATGCTGAAAAGAGGTCCTCACCTTAAACGGTGAGGATTCTCTTTTGAGGGATCGGAAGCCCACCTTAGATTGTCATGCCAAGGACTTAATTTGGCCAATCGGGCTGGAATCAGGGGCCCTGGCACTATTCCCAGTTATCTTTCTCTCTCTCTCTCTCTATCTTCCTTTATGTTTTCATGAACTATTGACTCAAATAGTTCCAGAAAGGTATTAATAAAATGACCATTATTACCCCCATAATGTTGTGGGGTATAGGTGACAATGCGGTAATATCGTTTCTCCGTTGTTGGAGAGTTTTTCATTCTATTAGAAACCTAAGGCTTGGAGATAATTTCTTACCTCATATCTCAGGCAAGACGTTCAGGTTTTACACAAATAAAGAGCAAGGTTATGCTACCGTAACCCTTTTAGAATCTGCCCTGGCTTGTAGCGGAATGGAATGTGGAATTAACGAAGGCAAAGAGAATATCAATGCACGTTCCGTAGAGCTCCAAATGAAGTTCCCATAAAGAGGGGTCTTCTCCTAAATTAGGCTCAAGGCACGTAATAACGTGCTCAACAAACTAAAGGCCTTGAGGAGAAAACCTTTAACTAAACTACTACCGCTTTTAGGCGGTAGTAGTTTAGTTAAGGCATCGGAAAGCACCCCCAACAGGGCCCTTAGTTTCAGTTGACAAGCCTGCTCAGTAATATATAATTTATTATGTAACAGAGGTTTGCGCATCTTTTCTTTATAAGAGGAGGTGTCATAATGGCGGATATTATGAGATGGCCTGAAGTACCTGGTTTTGGTTCCCTGCAGAAGGAGATGGACCGACTCTTTGAAGAGTTTTTCCGCAGGAGCGGATTGCCGATGCGATGGGGCCCCGTTGTTGATGTTGTGGAAAATGCCGACAGCGTAACAGTCAAGGCCGAACTGCCCGGTATAGACCCGAAAGACGTAGACATATCTGTCTCAGGCGACACCTTGACTATAAAGGGCGAGAAAAAAGAAGAAAAAGAAGAGAAGGGCAAGAGCTTTTATAGAGTAGAAAGAACGTATGGAAGTTTCTGCCGCTCCATAAGCCTGCCAACCGGCGTAGAAGCCGATAAGGCAAAGGCCGATTACAAAGACGGCGTACTTTCAGTAACGCTCCCGAAGTCTGAAAAGGTCAAGGCGAAGAAAATCCCGATAAAGACGGACTAATGCCGGAAGGATGAAACTCGTGTGGAAACCTACCCAAAGACGCGGGTGAGCCTGCTTTTGGAGAGTAGAAGCGACTGAGGCGGGTAGGCCAAGGCCCTGCGCTCGATCTGCCAGCCTCAGTATAGGAAGGTTTCAATAGCCTTCGTGCTGGAGCTGTAATATTTTGGATTCGATGGACTCTATCTTTTCAAAATTCTCTTTGTCTTCGGGCAGACCCTTCGCTAACTCTTTTGCCTGCCTAAGGTCTTCAATCGCCGCGCTAAGGTTTCCGTCATAGTACTCCTTCATACCTGAATAAAACAGATACAGGAAGAGCATGCTGTCATCTGAATTCATAGTCAGCGCCTTGCTTGCCATCTCTTTTGCTTTATCGTTGTAACCGCTTTTATGATAACTCTTTGCGGCCACGATAAGTCCTTCCAGCCTGCCGCGCTTGTACATAGACGAGAGGATGCCGTTCAGGCTCCCTTTACCCAATACCTCTTCCACAAGCCCCTCCTCTTCCAGCAAGAATCGAATCAAGAGACCATTCTTGCCGTAGCCCGTCAGCAAGTCCTTTAGCTGCTCCAATGTATTTATAATAAGATTATTGGTCTCTTTTAATCCCTCAGAGAGCCTTTTTCTTGCCCTGGCAAGTATAAGGTTTTCTTCTTTCAAAAACCTCTTCTCATGAGAGGTCTTGATTGCCTTTTTTTTCAGTTCCGAGACCTTAGGCAGGTAGACCTCAAGTTGATAGCAGTTCTCTCTTATTATCATTGCTTCGTGAAAGATGGAGCCCATCGCCAGGTCGAACAGCATTTCCTGTTCCGTAGAGTGGTCGTTGTTGCGGAATAATACCTGACAGTCCTTCTTTAGATTAAAGAGCAGCGACTGCCCTTTATCGTCTACCAGCGCCTGTACATCATCGAACCTCAGGTTACCCCCCTGGTAGTCTGCAAAGAGCTTACGATAGAAAACGGCTGCTCGCAGAAACAGCTTGACTATCTCTACAACCTTGCGGTCATTATCTTTTTCTGCTATCCGTATCATTTTTGTCTAGACTCTTACAAGACTCTTACGAAATTTCACATCTCCGGAGTCATCACCGGAGGCGAGTTCTCTCCCACGATTTCTATTCATAGCGCAATACTTCCACGGGGTCAAGCCTGGCCGCCTTCATGGCAGGGTAAACGCTTGCTATAACGCTGAGGGCTATGGCGATACCGGCAATTATTCCCATGCTCCAGGGATTTATTACCACCGGAATCTCATTGAAGTAGTAGACCTCCGGCGGAAACGGTCTCCAGCCCGTGATACCGTAGAGGTACTGCTCCAGCCAATTTATTCGCAGGGCTATCCCAAGACCCAAGCACGTGCCGATAGCCGAACCAATAACCCCGACAATAAATCCGTTGAACAGGAATATGCCCATTATACCGCCCTGAGTGGCGCCGACAGCCTTTAGTATGCCTATGTCCTTTGCTATGACAAAGACAATCATCCTGAGGATTGCCATAATGCAGAAGGCGGCCACTATCATCAAGAAGAAAAGTATTATGGCCATCACCCTTCTCTCCAGTTCCACCGCCCTGAGAAAGGTCTTTCTGGCATCCTCCCAGGTCTGCACGTAATATGCCGACCCAAGCATCTTCTGCAGCTCATCCCTGACTTCGTTGGCATACCAGTAATCGTCCAGGCCGATACTCAGACCTGTCACCGAGTCGGGGCTGCCCACAAGCTGCTGTGCGGCCTCCAGAGGGATGTACACGAATGTCTTGTCAAAGTCGTACATACCGGATTGGAACTTTCCCCCCAGAATGAACGGCTTGACGCTTATCTTATCCCAGTCCTTTACGGTGACAAGCACAAACTGCTCCCCGTTCGGTATAAAGTTCTCAGGATTCTTGTCTGGGTCTCCCGGGGCGAGCCTGGTGAGTTCAGAACCTGCAAATATACTATAGATCTCAGTCTCTCCGTGGACCTTGTTGAGGTCTTTCGGTCTGGTGCCGAAGATGTTCAGGTAAGAACCAAGGTCTCCAACCTGCGCCTCGAGTTCGGGGTCTATTCCCCTGAAATATGCAAACTCTTTGGCGCCACGCAGCCTTATCAGTGCAGGACCCTCCACAAACGGGGCAACCGCCTTTACGTGCTCAACCTTCTTGACCTTCTCTATAACTTCTTTGTAATCGCTAAAGCCGTAGATACCTGTCTTCAGTATTATTACATGCGCCAGGGTCCCTCGGATGCGCTTCCTCAGCTCCTTGTCGAAGCCGCTCATCACGGAGAGGACCACCATGTATGTCATGACGCTTATCGCCACCGCTGCAATTGCGATGTAGCTGCTCCTCTTTTTCCTGAGGTAGCGCAGGCTTACAAAGATTTGGTACATGCCTCTCCTAAGTTATTGATATACACAGCTTAAGATATAATTTCGCTATTTTATCAAGGGCAGCTCAAATATCGCAAATAAAATCCGCCATATCATTTTTAAGAATCCTTGACAAACCCTGGTTTGTAGAAATAATACAGCTTCTAGGAGAAAATTGTAATGCTCAAATACATAACAGCAGGTGAGTCTCACGGCAAGTGTATGATTGCCGTAGTAGAGGGGTTTCCAGCCGGAGTGCGCCTGGATGTGGAGGCAATAAACAAAGAACTCCAGCGTCGCCAGGGAGGTGTAGGCAGGGGGCCCAGGATGGGCATTGAAAAGGATGAGATAGAGGTACTTTCGGGCGTCAGGAAGGGTATGACCATGGGAAGCCCAATATGTATGAAAATAAAGAATTATGACTCAAGTATTGACCAACTGCCGGAGCTGACCAGGGCAAGGCCGGGCCACGCAGACCTTGCAGGGGCCATGAAATACGGATTTCATGACATGCGCAACGTCCTTGAGAGGGCAAGCGCCAGGGAAACGGCGGCACGGGTAGCGGCAGGGGCGTTGGCGAAGACGCTTCTCAGCGATTTTGGAATAAGGGTACTTGGTTACGTGAGGGGGATTGGTGGCGTTGTGGACGAGACCCCGGCCAAAGACCCGGATGAGGTTCAGAGGCTGAGGGACTCAAGCAGTGTCTTCTGTCTCGACAAAAAGGCTGAGAAGAGGATGGTGGAAAGGATAAAAGAGGTAACAGAGGCCGGTGATTCGGCGGGTGGACTTATAGAGGTAACGGTATACGGCATTCCCCCCGGCCTTGGGAGCTACACCCAGTGGGACCAGAGGCTGGACGGCAGGCTGGCTGCTGCGGTTATGTCCGTTCAGGCCATTAAGGGTGTGGAAATAGGGCTTGGCTTCCGGGTGGCCGAAAAACTTGGCTCTGAGGTACACGACTGCATATTTTACGACCAGAAATCTCGTGGCGACAGCCCGACAGGCGGCTTCTTCCGGAGGACGGACCACGCTGGCGGGCTTGAAGGCGGGGTCACAAACGGAGAACCGATAGTAGTAAGGGCGGCCATGAAGCCCATACCCACCTTGCGTAAGTCTTTGGAATCGGTAGACCTAACCACAAAGAAGAGCGCCCCGGCCGCTGCCGAGCGCTCCGACGTATGCGCCGTACCTGCCGCATCAGTAGTGGTAGAGGCTGTCGTAAGTTTTGAGATTGCAAGGGTTTTCGTAGAAAAATTCGGCGGCGACTCAATTCAGGAGACCAGGAGGAACCTGGAAGGCTACCTGAAACAGGTGCGCAGTCTGTAGGTAGTAAGAGGCCTATACAAAAAATGTACAGATAGCTCCAATTTCTCCCCTCCCTCAAGGGGGAAGGGGAAAACTGGGCCTGAACCCTGTAAAGCAACGCCTTTCCGAAGTCTCGGCAAATCATTTTCCCTTGAATAAATTTTTCCCCTACTGTATATTGAAAACCAATAAGAGATCTCTGCAAAACGTACAAAACTGTCGTTGAGCGGAAGCGGCGAAACAATCTCATAAGTAGTCTCCAATAAAGAATATGAGATTGCTTCGCTTGCAATGACAACACATATCATTTCATTACTTCGAATTATTGTATTTCCAGAGGTCTCAATAGATGGAAAAGCTTAGAGCCTTTGTCGCAGTAGAGATAGACCAGGGGATAAAAAAGAGACTCGTAGATTTACAGGAGGTATTGAAAGGGGTCGAGTGTGGTGTCAAGTGGGTGGAAGTCGAAAACATTCACATCACACTGAAATTCCTCGGCTATATAGACGAAGCCAACCTCTCTGCCGTAAAAGACATAGTTAAGATAGCCATTACCGGTGTGAGTCCATTTTGTATTGAGTTCAAAGGTGTTGGGGCCTTTCCCAGACCGGAGAGGCCTCGGGTGTTGACCGTCACGGTTAAGGACACCTCCGGCAGCCTCTCCAGGATAAATGCCAGGCTGGAAGAGGAGTTTTTCGGGAAACTGGGTATAGAAAAAGAGGATCGCAGATATTCGTCCCACCTTACCCTGGGCCGCATCAAATTTGCGAAAAATGTAACGCCTCTGGTTCGGCTTATGGCACGCCATTCAGCCGATGACTTTGGGGTAGAGCGGGTAGAGAGCGTGGTGCTCATGCAGAGTCAGTTATCCCCTGAGGGGCCGATTTATACACAACTTGAGAAGTTTTATTTAGGCTAATCCTTGTCAGAAATAGGGAGCAGATGGATGACAAAACAGGCGGGTGCAGAAAAAGACAAACGGAACCAGGCCCTGGAAAGGGCACTGGCCCAACTGGAAAAGCAGTATTACAAGGGCGTGGTCATGCGGATGGGCGCACAGGAAAGGGTCAGCGTGCCGACTATATCCACGGGCTCGTTGTCCTTGGACCTGGCCCTGGGCGTAAACGGTGTGCCCAAGGGCAGGGTTATAGAGATATTCGGGCCCGAGTCCTCCGGCAAGACGACTCTCGCCCTCCACATAATAGCCAACGCACAAAAGCAGGGGGGCGTGGCCGCCTTCATCGACGCCGAACATGCCCTGGACCCGGAATACGCAAGAAAACTGGGTGTAGACCTGGATAATCTCTTGATAAACCAACCCGACACCGGTGAACAGGCCCTGGACATAGCGGAGACACTTGTCAGGTCGAACGCAGTTGATGTCATAGTGATAGATTCCGTCGCAGCCCTTACTCCAAAGGCTGAGATAGAGGGTGAGATGGGCGAGCCCCAAATGGGGCTTCAAGCAAGGCTGATGTCCCAGGCAATGCGCAAGCTGTCCGGCGTAATATCCAAGTCAAAGACCTGCCTGATATTTATTAACCAGCTAAGGGAAAAGATCGGCGTCATGTTCGGCAACCCGGAGACAACACCCGGCGGCAGGGCACTGAAGTTCTACTCCTCGGTTCGCATCGAGGTGCGGAGGATTGGGATAATTAAGGAAGGAGAACGTGCGATAGGCAACAGGGTAAGGGCCGTGGTGGCAAAGAACAAGGTCGCGCCACCCTTCCGCAAGGCAGAGTTTGACATCATGTATAATGGCGGCATTTCCCTCTCGGGCGACGTGGTGGATTTAGCCATTGGAAATGAACTAGTGGATAAAAGCGGTGCATGGTTCTCATACGGCAAGATACGCCTGGGGCAGGGTAGGGAAAACGCCAAAAGCTTCCTTGAACAAAATACCGAGCTTATGGAAGAACTGAAGCAAAAAATATTGCAAAAGCTTCTGTCGGCAGAAGCATCGGCAGTTAAGGAAAAGGATATCCCACAGGATATCCAACAAGACTGATTCCTCCTAGAAGTCGTTCTTGCCCTAGGTGCCTTAGAATCTCACTAACCCCATAATGACATGAACGCGAACAACCTCAGAGAAAGATTCCTGAGATTCTTTGAGAAAAAAGGACACGTGATAGTCCCCAGTGATTCACTGGTGCCCACGCATGACCCTACATTGCTATTTACCGGGGCAGGCATGAACCAGTTTAAAGACCAACTCCTGGGCAGAGGTAAACTTACGTACACCAGGGCCACCTCATCCCAGAAATGCCTCCGCACCGGGGACATTGATAACGTCGGGAAAACCGCCTCGCACCATACGTTCTTTGAGATGCTGGGGAATTTCTCCTTTGGAGACTACTTCAAGAAAGAGGCCATTCAATGGGCATGGGAGTTTTTGCTGGAAGAGTTAAAACTCCCGCCCGAGAGGCTGTATGCCAGTGTATACGTTGACGACGAAGAGGCCCGCCGGATATGGGAAAAAACCATCGACATCCCAAGTTCAAAGATATTCCGCTACGGAGAGGATTGCAACTTCTGGCCGGCTAATGCGCCTTCCCAGGGACCGAACGGCCCCTGCGGGCCCTGCTCCGAGATCTTTTACGACCAGGGCGAGACCGCCGGATGCGGCAGGAAGGATTGTAATCCCAATTGTGAGCATTGTGAACGTTTTGTGGAGATATGGAATCTCGTATTTGTACAGTACGACCGTAAGGGTCCTGGGTTGCTGGAACCGCTTAGCCACAAGAGTATTGACACCGGAATGGGCCTCGAAAGGATAGTCAGGGTCATGCAGGGTGTACAGAGCAATTTTGAAACGGATATATTTGTGCCGCTGATAAACGAGTTGGAAGACATTTTGGGTAAGAAACGAACAGCTAATGGAAATGCGGCGCTCTTCCGGAGGATCGCCGACCACATGCGTGCCGTAGTGTTCTGCATCTCAGACGGCGTTCTGCCGTCAAATGAGGGCAGGGGTTATGTTGAGAGGCGTCTTGTCAGGCGGGCCGTGAGGGACGCAATGCAGATCGGCCACGAGGGGGCGTCACTTTACAAGCTGGTGCCGGTGATTGCAGATATAATGGAAAGGCCGTACCCGGAGGTTAAAGGCCGTCGGGAAAACATAGCCAGAATAATAAAGAGTGAAGAGGAGAAATTTCTGCAGACCTATCATCAAGGTATGCGGCGGCTTGAAGAAATTGGTGCGTTACTGAAAAAGGAAGGGAAGAAGGTATTTCCCGCGGAAGAGGCATTTAGGCTGTATGATACCTACGGTTTCCCTATAGAAGGCACCTCCACTTTCTGTGTCGAGGAAGGCTTTAGCTTTGACGGGAGCGGTTTCGAGAAATATATGGAAGAACGTGCACGGTTATCCAGGGCTACCTCGGGTATAAGCAGCGAGGTGTTTGACGTCGGACCAATTGCGCAGATAAAGGAATCATATGGAAGTACGGAGTTTTTGGGTTATCAGGACGGCGGACCGCAAGCGAATGTGGTGGCTATCATAGCGGACGATCGGCTCGCAGGGAGTGCTGAGAAGGGTCGATCGGTCGTTGTGGTTCTGGACCGCACACCATTCTACGGCGAAGCGGGTGGACAGGTGGGGGACACAGGCTGCCTCAAGGGGAAAGACTTCTTGTTGGAGGTGCAGGACACAAAGAAGGCGGACGATTTCATACTGCATCACTCAAAGGTGGTTAAGGGGACTGTTTCTACTGGCGACACGGTTACCTGCGAGGTTGACCTGAAGAGGAGGTCCGGGATAAGCCGCAGCCATACCGCCACGCATATACTGCACCACGTGCTCAGACAGGTGGTAGGGGAACATGCGGAGCAGGCAGGTTCCCTGGTGATGCCCGACAGGCTGCGCTTCGACTTCAACCACTTCCAAGCCCTCAAAAAGGATGAGATATCCAGGGTCGAAGACCTTGTAAATGAGAAGATTAGAGAAGACTCTCCTGTGGAGGCGGATGAGATGCCCCTGGAGGAGGCCAAAAAGAGGGGCGCTATAGCACTGTTTGGGGAAAAATACGGCGAGAAGGTACGCCTGGTAAATATAGGCGATTTCAGCCTGGAGCTCTGCGGTGGCATTCACCTGAGACGGACAGGCGAGATAGGCCTCTTCAAAATTGTGGGGGAAGGTTCTGTAGCGGCAGGTATCCGTCGTATAGAGGCCCTTACAGGCCCCGCCGCCCTTACAAGTGTCAGAGAGAGAGAATCTACCATTGAGAAACTCGCCGGTATGTTAAAGGCCCAGGAGGGAGTCCTTGCAGACAGGGTAGAAGGTCTTCTGGGAGAGGTAAAAAGGCTGGAAAAAGAGGTAAAGAGGTTAAAGGAAGGCGATATAGGTAAAGCGACCGGCGACCTCATCAGCCGGGCCAAGGACGTCTCCGGCGTAAAGATTGTAACAGAAAAGTTGGAGGGGGCCACAGCGGACGACCTCCGCAGGGCGGCAGATACCCTCAAGACCCAGGCGCCGTCCATTGCCATAGTCCTGGCCGCCGCGGAGGACGGCAGGGCGATAATAATAGCTTCGTTGAGCAAGGACCTCGTTAAGCGCGGACTGGATGCCGCGGAGATAGCCAAAGATGTCGCAAAGATTATCGGTGGAGGCGGCGGCGGCAGGGCAGATATGGCACAGGCCGGCGGTAAGCACGCCGACAAGATTGATGAGGCGTTGGATTATTCATATAAACTGATAAGAGAAAAAGTGCTTAGTGGCGGATAGGAAAGAACCGGATAGATGTTTAAAGACCTTTGTAAAACGCACATAGCTGTCATTGCGAGGAGCGGAAGCGACGAAGCAATCTCATAAATGGTTTTTACTAGAGAATGTGAGATTGCTTCGCTTCGCTCGCAATGACAATGCGTAACGTTACTTTAGATTTTCTGCATTTTTCAGAGGTCTCTTTTCTTTAAATGGAGGGGAGTATAGATGCCGCCTAAATTCCTTGCTGACCTCGAAGAGATTAACCTCAATAAGCCGGAGTTGAACATCGAGGAGATAAGGGCCGTTAACCCTCACCGCTACGAGATGGAACAGCTTACGGCCATATTGAAATTCGACCCTGAGAACAGACTTATTATAGGCTATAAGGATGTGACTCCGAACGAATTCTGGGTACGCGGCCATATACCGGGAAGGCCGCTGATGCCCGGGGTTCTTATGGTAGAGGCAGCCGCCCAACTCTGTACCTTTTATTATAAGAAATCAATACCCGACGAAAGATTTCTCGGCTTTGGCGGTGTAGACAACGTAAAATTCCGGGGTCCGGTGGTGCCGGGTGATAAACTCATACTGATTGCAAGAAATCTTGAACTGAGACCCAGAAGGGCCATATTTGATACGCAGGGAGTGGTGGACAGCAGAATAGTCTTTGAGGCAAGGATTATCGGGATGGCTGTCTGATAATAGGATACTGACTAAAACACACTATTTTGAAATTACAATCTTAAAACTTACTTACTTAATATCCAGACTTATGGCTCCAATGACTTTGATGGCTTTGATGGCTTTGATGGCTTTGATGAGAATAGTGATTGTAATGCCACGGGTCATGAAAGATACTCTGTGCATGCTGGAGAATCAAAGGTGTTTCTTTAGTGATATTTCTGATTTGCTTTTCGTCTGCTTTTGCGGTAGGAGATAAGGCCAAAACGCCTAACGACAAAAGTACGGCAGTGATAAAATTAGTTAGCTTGCGCATAACCAAAACCTCCAATTTTCTTACTTCGAAAAAACTGACCTTACCCCAAAAATTGTACTGCTTTATAGAGAATTGTCAATCAATTTTTAAAGGTTTTATATATGAGCTGTGTTTATCTCTAGATGAAGCAAAAAACCCTCCACAATCATTTCTAAGCCCGCATTTCTCACATTCATCTAGGTATATATTTTTCCACAATGATATTGATTTAGCAGAGAATAGCCTCAATTCTTCTGGTAAAATGCACAATTGTAGGTTGTATAAAGACACATGCATGTCTCTTTGGGCTAGATAAATAGTGGCATCTTTTAGTTGTGGTATATACTCATGTGGATCTATCCAAAGTTTTTCTATATTACGTTGCGCAAGACCCACTGTTTCCATCCCCATAAATGCAATATGATATGCAAATGGGGAATTATGATAAATGAATTCTGCTAACTTGGGTAATCGTTTATAGTTAATTCTATGAATAACAACCCTTATTTCAACTTTCTGGTTAAATAAAGCAAGATTATATAATCCTTGAATTGTTTTATGAAAGCCTTTTGCCTGTACGATGTTATTGTGTTCGTTATCAGTATCAGCGTAAAGAGACACGGCGAATAAAATATTAGGGTGTTGTAATAAAACTATCTTCTTAACATATTCAAAATCACTGAATTTCATTCCGTTAGATAATATATCAATTTGTGCTTCAGGAATATATTTTTTACACGCATTGATAATTTCAAAAAACTCTTCTCCTATCAAAGTTGGCTCTCCACCAGTTATCCCTAGCAGTTTAGTGGATTCATCCATTAAAGAGATCAGTTTAAGATTAAAAGAGGTCTTGCTTTCTTGCTCTTTTTTCCTTGGTTGGGGACACATAATACAATCGCAATTACATTCTTCTGTTGCCAGTATAGCATTATGAATAGAATTCTTCTCATAAAGCACACCAATGTTCCCTTCTTTATCTAAGGATACGACATCGCCATCATGAAGATAATCTAGCTCAGAAACCTGATAATAAAAGGGAATGTGATTTAGTTCTTTTATCAGAGATTCAGAACTGTGTCTATTTGTTATAACTCCAGCGTATCCAGTAAACGAAGTATTGAAATCATTTGTAACGAGAATAGAATCTTTCCGCCTAAATCGTCCAAGGGGAGTTCTTGTAATTCTGCCTATCACTACATTGTCTATATTTACAGGAACACCTTTAATTACCTTCATTACAATGTCCCAATCCTGCTTTTTGTGCTATTGGCTTATGTGTTATCCAAGACCAAAAGACATCCATGGTATTTTTATTGTTTTCCTTGATTAAATTAAATAAATGTCGAAATATAGCTGTGTTCATTTTGCAAACTGTATTGAGCATGCGGTTGCCAATTAAATCTCCTTGTTCAACATAGTTGCGGACTGGATCAACACCGCAATAACTTTGGAATACACAATGCGAACATACCGGGATGCATTCCAAACATGTTTTTTTGAGCAAGGAAATAACCTTTTCACCATGAAATAGCTCTTGGTACGAATTCTGGTGTACATTACCCATTAAGAAGGTAAAATCTCCGTCATAAGACAACATTCTTCCCTCGTCCGAGACATAAACATTGCCATCGTAATCGTAAATAACACCACATATTGCTGTTCCTGCTGGTGATTGTAAATCTACAAACCCAGTTGAAAATGGAGTTAGTATTCTTGTTAGTAGGAGGGAGGCATAGTTTTCGACAAAAAAGCGGCCCTCTAGATTTATACTTATTATGTAATCAAGAGCCTCTTTATACGCTTTTATAAAATCTTCTGTATCATATCCTAATAAATCCATATCTCTTTTTGCTGAACCATATGGGTTGAGAGAACGTATAAAGATTGAATTAAACCCCTGTGCTACATACGCATCTATAATTTCAGGGAAATACTTTAAACTTTCTCTTGTTGTAGTCATTAAAGCAGAGATTGAACCGGCTCCAAGATATTCTCGGACCTTTCTTATGTTTCTAATGACAATATCATAAGTTGCGTGCATGTCACGGAAAAGGCGATTATTATCGTGTAATTCTTCTGGGCCATCTAGAGACGTTGATATATAAACACAATGGTTACGTAGATATTCGAGAATTTTGTCAGTAATTAAAGTAAGGTTGCTACAAATCACAAACTCGACTTGTTTATGCTTTTTTGAATTTAATTCTTTTGCATATTCAATGATGTATTTAACAATTTCAAAATTCAGTAAAGGCTCACCTCCCTGGAATTCTATTTTTATAACTGGTGATGGAGACATGAAGATTAAATCCACCGTTCTTTTGGCTGTTGCTTCATCCATATCATATTGAACGGCATCTGGATTTTTACTTGATACCTGACAGTATCTACATTTAGAGTTGCATCTCAAAGTAGGTACAACCATATGCAGTGTGGTAAAATTATAGAGAAAACTCTTTTTGGTTCGATATTTTGTAGCAAGCATTTTGATAACGGGCTCAATCTCTGTATCAGTCAAAATATGCTTGCTTTTCAAATCCAAAAACGTTTCGCATTGGGGGTTCATTTTGTATGAAAGCAGATTTTTAAATTCTTTATTGGGCAAAAACAAGAATTCCCCGACCTCATTTACAAGAAGCATACTTCCATCATTGAAATCCTGAAATCTAAATGGTAATAATTGATATGGTTTCATTTGTAATATCTACGCCTTGATCTTGTCTCCAATGTTTTCTATTGGTCGGAACGCCTGCATAATCAATAGGTCTCTGATATTACCGTAACGTTTTTCCACATCTAATCGCACTTGTTGATCTAAAACCTCATTACAAAATTTCTTCGCAATTTCTTCCAGTTCCCTTTCATCTTGGTTGTTTTTAGACTCAAAAAAAATTCCAACCAGAGTATTATCCAACGGTTTAATAATGATAAAGCAGGAATCCGTCATTTTGTAGGCTGCTGCCATCACGGCCTCCTTTTCGTATATTGAGGTATTTAATTTTATAAACAACCGCCCATCCTCTAATTTAGTAACTATTCCATCCATGTTGACCTCCTACTATATTTGGTGCTATATTCCACTGTTCCATGCAGTAAAAAATACATAATACAAAAGATCTATAAGGTTTTAACCATAAAAATTTTACGGTGATGTCCTAAAATTCCTGTAAAAATACCTTGCCACTAGGTGAAGGAGGCGTAAGATACCTCGATAGTTGTGTTATAAAGATTTAAGAGTTTAACGAAAGGAGGCAACTTACGTCATGACAATAAAGATACCACTAGGTGCGGCCGTAAGGCAATAGATTCCTGAGTTGTTGGATAGTGTGTACTAGTTAGGACAAAGGATACCGAGCAACTCCATTATGCTCTCTATGTACATATCGGGCTTCTCATTACCCTCGGAATTTGAGACGAAGCGCTGATAGTGTCTTCCGTGTTTCACCATTACTGTGAAAATTCCCAGCTCTTTTGCCACTCCAAGCTCTCTATCCATTCTATCGCCCACGCAGAGCACCTCTTCAGGTCTTAAGTCGTGTCTGCCTAAAATCTCCCTGAAGCTGGTCTTTTTGGTCTCCGCGCCAGTCACAGTTGTATCCAGGATAATTATCTCGTCAAACATTCCGCGCAATCCCAAGACGTCTATCTTTTTTTCCTGCTCCTCACGTCTGCCCACCGTAACGAGAAACAACGCCAGCCCCCTTTTCTTCAAGTCTCTAAGGGTATGTATTACCCCTTTGAAAGGCTTTATTCCACTTATATCTACATCGGAGAGCGTGCGTCTAATGTCTTTAAGAAAGCCGGCGGGCAGGGAATACTGACGGGCTATCTCTTCACAAATGTCGCTGTTAGAGGTCTTTTTTTTATCGAGTATAAGCAGCAGTTCGTATGCCTCCTTCTCTGAACGCCCGATGGCATCGGCTACGATCTTTGCCGTCTTAAGTCTATTGGAGTGTACCAGCGTCCCCGAGCAGTCGTAGAGGGTGTCGTCGAGGTCAAAGATTACAGCCTTTACCGCCTCTAAGGCGTGTGACATGACTCTAACGTACTTTCTCTGCCGTCAGACTGTAAAGGGGCACATGTGCATAAATCCTGCAGATGGCGTCAGCCAATTTATCCGGGTCGTGACGCAGAAGGTCCTGCTTCTCCCATAGAATCCTAGCCTTATCCAGGTCTTCTACCAGGTCGGCTTCCACAACCTTAACAAACAGGTTATTGGTGTCGGGACCGACTCTTACAATAAATGCGCCATCCTCCTCGTATCTCTCCAGGATGTCCTTTCGCGGCAGATTGTCGTTTACCAGCACATAGTCCAACACCCCTTCTCCCAGGTGTTGGGCTATTGCCTTGATGTGGTCGGAAGCCGTGTAGCCGTCCGTCTGGCCGGGCTGTGTAACGATATTGCATATATATATCTTAATGGCACTAGAGTTCTTTATAGCCTCCCCAATCTCCTTTACCAGGATGTTAGGTATGACACTGGTGTAAAGGCTTCCCGGTCCCAACACGATTATGTCTGCTTTTCTGATCTCTTCCAGCGTCTCGGGCAGGGCATCTACGTCTTCCGGTTTAAGCTGTACCCTCTTTATAAGGGCCTTACCCGGCTGGCGCACGTTAAACTCGCCTTCCAATACCGTACCATCTTCGAGCGCTGCGCAGATATGCGTGTCGTGAAGTGTGGAGGGGAGTACCTTACCGCTTATTGCAAGTATCTTGCTGGCCTTCTTAATTGCCTCTTCGAAGCTGCCGGTTATGTCAGTAAGGGCCGTCATGAGGAGATTGCCCAGGCTCATGCCTTCCAGCGAACCCCTGTCAAATCTGTACTGAAAGAGTTTATACAGGTCTTCCTGCTGTTCATCCGTCTCTGAAAGTGCCACAAGGCAATTCCTGGCGTCTCCGGGAGGCGGGATTCCGTACTGCTCCCGTAGTATCCCCGAACTACGCCCGGAGTCTGTCACCGTAACAACCGCCGTAAGGTTCTTGCTGTAGGTCTTAAGGCCCTGGAGGACGATAGGCAGACCTGTCCCTCCGCCTATTGCCAACACCCTGAGTCTGTTGGGAAACTTGCCTTTATTTATAAGCTCAAGTATCGGAGAAAGCTGATATATATATTTTATCTTATAGTCCGGCTTCTCGGAATCGTTGTTAGGCGTCTCTACCTTGAATCTCCCGTGTAGCATCTGAATCGCAGACATCCCCATGGTTTTTGCCACACGGAGTTCAGCGCCCACTCTGTCGCCCACCACGGCTACTTCACCAGGCAGAAGATTGTACCTTTGGAGGAGACCCCGGAAGCAGTCCTCCAGCAGCAGTCCCACCTCCTGGTCATTGACCACGATCTCGTCAAAATAAGGGGATATGCCCAACTGCTCCAGCTTTTTTTCCTGTCTTCCGTGGACGCCCATCGTTACCAGGAACAGTTTGTATTTCTCAAGCCTAAGCTGCCGCAGTGTGGGAATGACGTCAGGGAAGGGCTCGATATCGGAGACCTCGTCACTGTTATATGCCTTCAGCGCGCACTCTACCAGGGAGTGGTTCATTCCGTACATCTTGGCTATTTCATCAAATACAAGGGATGATGGGCCGTATTTTCCCACTATCGTGTTTTGGAGCTTGTAGGCCTCTCCCGCGCTCATGGGCAGGCCGGCTTCTACCATAGCCTTGGCCGCGCGTCTCCTGGCGGCGCCTACCAGTAAACCCGTACAGTCATAAACAGTGTCGTCCAGATCGAATATGATTGCCTTTATTTTCATAATACCTGTCTGTGTCTGGCCCCCTTCAATGTTAACCTAGTTTTTTCGCCGTGGATGGTCTTAATAATGTAGAGACACGGCCGGCAGATGTCAATAGGGTTTAGTGCAGTGTCATTCATCTTGATTACCGGCGTTAATGATTGAAGGTGCCGTTACCCTATCGCCAATATGGACATTGTTGCGCTTAAACCATCCACTATTCATCTCTAAGGCATACTTGACCTTGTCTCTGGACGTATGACGTTCGAGACTGCCGGGATGCATCTCCTCGATTTGTGTGATAAGCCCATTTTCGTTGATGAATGCCAGCGAAAGCGGTATAAGGGTGTCTTTCATCCAGAAGGTATGCTGACTTCTTTGGGGAAATATAAAGAGCATGCCGCGGTCTTCTCCCAGAGATTTACGAAACTGCAGTCCACGGCTTCGTTCCTCGAGCGACACTGTCAGCTCAACGTATACCTTCTTGCCGCCGACGTATATTTTCATAAGGCCGCTCCCGGAAGCTAGATAGTAATACGCAATAAAACCCGTTAGCGCCACTGTCAATATGCTTTTGTAAGGGCTATTTGTTATGTCTTTTAAAGACAGCATCACATTTGTCACAAAAGCCGGCCGACTTTTTGTCGGTATCTTCGAGACTGTTTGAGAAAAACATCACACAACTTGGGTTGGGACAGTGCCGCATTCCCCATACGTGGCCGAGTTCGTGTACCGCCTCCTTTGTCATCCTTTTGGATAGCATTGACCTGTCGGCGTCTCTGCCGTGAAACTCCTGTCTAAGCCTGTGCAGGGAGATGACGGCCACGTTCCTAAGCGGCAGGGCCTCCCCAAAGACGTAGTTGAGCGTCGGCACGTACAGGTCCAACTCCGTTACCCCCAGCAGGTATAACCTGCCGCCGGGCTTCATCTCATTCAGCACTCGAAGGATTTCTGTAGAAAAATACTGCTCCCTCCTGGAGTTGTAGGCCTCCGCCGGGGCCTCTATGCCGGGTCCTACCTGGGCAACCACTCCCAGATTTTTTTCTAAGGAGTCCGCCAGCTCACTGAGTAATTCTTGCTGTACTTCGCCCACCGCAATCAGGCGCACGACCCTGGGATTCTCACTGCCATAAGCCGCAGCGGCGCATATGACTGTAAGACAGGCAGACATTATATTGAGTGTTGTTCCCATTACGGCACGCCCAGGGTGTCGACAGTAGAGCGGTTTGCGCAGCCGGCGGCCTTTACGTCCTCTCCTGCGTGCATCCTGAGAAGGGTGACCAGATTGTGCGCCTTTCTAATGGGTTCGGGCAGTCTGTACTTTCTGCAACAATCCAGGACAACCCGCCTCGATGAAATAATATCTGTCTTGTGGCCGGGCGATACGAAGACGGGCTTCACGCCTTCCCTTGTCCTAAGTGCCATACCTATGCGCTTCTCCTTGTAAAGGATATAGGAAAAGGCACCCGCCCTGTCTCCTACGGGTTTATGTTCCCCCAAAAGAAGTTTTTTGGCGCACCCGATGGAAGGTCTGTCAAGGATCAGACCCATGTGGGATGCAAGTCCCAAACCCCTGGGATGGGCAATGCCTTGCCCGTCAAACAGTATGACGTCGGGCGCCTTTTTTATCCTTGAGAATGCCTTGAGGAGCGCCGGGGCCTCCCTGAAACTTAAGAGCCCGGGTATGTAGGGGAAGGCCACTTCTGCAGTGGCAGTGGCCTCCTCTATAACACTCATGCTGCCGAAATCCATTACAACAATACCGGCGTATACACTGTTCGTATGCCCGCTATAAGATACGTCCGCCCCGGCGACAACACCGGGCCGTACGGATAGACTTTTTATTATAATCCTGCCCCTCAGTTCTTCCTGCAGTGAGACCGCTTCCTTGTAGCTTACATCCCACGGATGGAGTTCTTTGTATCTCATGTTAGATAGACAACAGCCCCCGGCTACGCACTCATGTCATCCTTTGAGGCCAAATCCCTCAGGCGACGTCTTAGTTCATTATTTGGAAAATTTTTGCCTGGACAAGCCGTGTGGTTTTCCTTGACCTCTTTGTGCAAGATTATTCTTGAAAGAGGTATGTCGTATCGCTTCGAGAGGTAGCGGATAACCTTCTCCAGTGATTCAAGCTGTTTCTTGGTAGGTTCTTCGTCCTCTTCGAAGTTGCCCACAAGACAAATACCAATGCCTGTACGATTGAAGTAGGTATCGCCCGCATGGGCCCCGTGGAGCTGCAGTTTCCACCGCTTACCAACCTCAATTTCTCCATCCCTTGACTGTGTTCCGTTACCTATAACAAAGTGATAACCCAGGCCGTTCTCCCAGCCTCTATTGTTCCTGTGGTAACCGTCAAAGGCGCCGGCAGAGCCGTCAGGCGTGGCGCTGTGATGGATAACTATGTACCTCCAGCCATTCTCGGCAACGTCTACGTTACAGAGGGTTTCAACATTAATGTCCGGATATTTCCTCAAAAGCAATACTAACGGAAGTCCTGCGGCGAGTCCCACCGTTGCCATAATAATGGCTGTAAGAAAGACTGGGATGGGGCCTACTTTGGCGGATAAAAACGGGTATCGGCGGAGAGGTTGCCGGAAGAAGCGCCGCAAGGGGCGCCAGAAAGAACGGTGGAAGATAAGCCGAAAGCGACGTATGTAAAGAGACCTGCGCAATTTTACTGCCGTCCGCCCTCATTGCCAACCACCCCTTGAAAGCAAATGTTCACTGGCATTATATGCGCTACAAAAGACCTTTGTCAAAGGAAAAGACTCGTGAGAGCCGGGGCATGTTGCAGCATACCCCCACATTAAAGTGGGTATAGGATTTAACTTAACGTAAATAAACTTTACCGTGAAAGTCCGAATGGATAGAATAACCTGGTTATCTCCAATGCCGACTGGAAACGCAACACTGCAAGGAACTTGGCTATAGTATGAAGGTACTGATTATAGGGAGCGGGGGTAGAGAGCATGCACTAGCCTGGAAGATTACTCAGTCCTCCAAGCTGGACAAACTCTACTGTGCACCCGGTAATGCGGGCATGGCCCGGCATGCCGACTGCGTAGACATAGAGCCCGACGACATAGGAACACTGTGCAACTTCGCACGCAAAGAGAGGGTTGACCTTACCGTAGTTGGACCGGAAAAACCCCTGGTAATGGGAATTGTGAATAGATTCCAGTCCAACAATTTCAAAATCTTTGGACCCACAAGGAAGGCGGCTACCTTGGAGGGGAGCAAGGTCTTCTCAAAGACCCTGATGAGAAAATACGGCATCCCCACGGCCGAGTTCAGGAGCTTTAACGAACTCGACCATGCCAAGAGATACATCAGTTCCCTCAGTCGCCTGCCTGTAATTAAGGCCGATGGCCTTGCCGGCGGCAAAGGCGTCATAGTCTGCAAGACCCAGGAAGAGGCCCTAGATGCAGCGGAAAACATACTTGGGAAAAAAATCTTTGGCGAGGCTGGCGCAAAGATAGTGGTCGAGGAGCTCTTGGAGGGGGAGGAGGTCTCAATCCTGGCCTTCACCGACGGCAGCACAATAGTACCCCTGGAGGCTGCCCAGGACCATAAGGCCGTATACGACGGGGACAAGGGCCCAAACACCGGAGGGATGGGCGCTTACACACCTGTGCCAATTGTCACGGATGAGCTTTACAACACGATAGAGAGGGACATACTTGTACCCACCGTCCATGCCATGAATAAAGAGGGCAGACCTTATAAAGGTATACTCTATGTAGGACTTATGCTGACTTCTGCAGGCCCCAAGGTGTTGGAATATAATGTAAGGTTCGGCGACCCTGAGACGCAACCCCTGTTGATGCGCTTCAAAGGCGATATATTGCCGATACTCCTTAACGTAGCAAAGGGAAGACTGGAGACAGTTGATTTTGAGTGGGACCCGCGGTCAGCAGTCTGTGTGGTAATTGCCTCAAGGGGCTACCCCGGTAAATATGAGAAGGGTGAGGTCATAGATGGATTAGATTCTCTGGCGGAATCTGACGACGTGGTGGTTTTTCACGCGGGGACTGCAAGTAGACAGGGCAGGATTGTAACTAACGGTGGGAGGGTGCTGGGAGTAACCGCCCTTGGCGACGATATCCAGGAGGCACAGAAAAGGGCCTACGATGCAATAGGGAAGATAAGCTTTAAGGGGGCGTACTATCGAAAAGACATAGGTTCAAAGGCCGTTGGTTATGCAAGAATCCCTTGAAAAATACAGGGGCTTTAGTTAACATTAGGATACCCGGTTAGCTGTTCGATAACATTTGTCATCCTGAGTGAAGAGTGTAGCGTGCCAGCTTGTCTGGCACGTTAAACATGCGAGATAAACTCGCACGCTACATTATTGAGATTCTTTCCGTCTGAGGCACCCAAGGAACAGCGTCATGCCTAGCATCATTCTTGGGTAAGCCCTCAGAATGGCAGTTGCATAGAATTTTCAGGGCCGCGACGTTTATCCAGGTGGCGGCGTAGCTCAGTGGTAGAGCAGCGGACTCATAAGCCGCTGGTCACTGGTTCGAGTCCAGTCGCCGCTACCAATCCATTTGATAGGTTGACACTTTGCAAAAGTGCCTCATCACCATTGTATCATTCTGAGCGGAGCGAAGAATCGGATCCCCACAAAAGATTTTAAAAATGGATGCAATAAATACAATCCCTTTTCAATCTGAGAAATGATGTATAGGGAAGAAGGACAGCAGTGCAAATGGACTATATGAAAAAGACGTTACTGAACACGGCCTTTGTCATCTCGATAGGATTTGTCCCGCTGCTCTTGTGTATACAGCCTCATCCGGCCTACGGGTACAAACGGGCCGACGTAGAAAGACTACTAAGTGAGAGGGATTGTCCACAATGTAATTTGAGTGGCGCCAACCTGAAGAACGCCAACCTGCAGGGTATCAACCTGAAAGGGGCCAACCTGAAGGGCGCTGACTTGAGCGGTGCAAAACTGGGTGGTCCCCCGTTTGGAGGTTCCAACCTACAGAATGCCAACCTGGAAAATGCCAACTTGCAGAATGCCAATCTGGAGAATGTCAACCTGCAGTTTGCCAATCTAAAAGGTGCCAATCTGAGCCGTGCCAATCTGAACGGCGCCAACTTGTTTGGTACCACACTGGTGCTCGCCAACCTAAACAACGCCAACCTGAGCGGTGTCAACCTTGGGAGCGCCGACCTGAGCAACGCCAACCTGGCGAACACCAACGTCCAGGAGGCCCAGAACCTCTTAGATGCAAACTTTGCCAATGCAAAAGGTCTTACCACGTGGCAGACGGTGGAATTCTATTACAAGGGTGCTCTCAACGTACCCTAACAGGTACGGGTAGGTTCTACCGTGTAATTCCCTAAAAGCTGTAGCGGAGGGGTCTCACCACAACTTCTTTCTCTTCTCAAGCCTGGTTAATAAGTCACGGGCCTCTTTATCTTCAGGGTCAAGCTCCAGGGAGCGTTTTACGTTCTTTATTGCCTCGTCATACCGGCCTTTTTGGGAGTAGGCGCAGGCAAGGTTATAGTACGCCATCGCATTGCCAGGCTCCAGTCTCAGGGCCTTCTCAAACTGTTCTATAGCCAGGTCGTACTGACCATCACTCCCGTACACCCAGCCGAGGGTAAGGTGTGCCTTTGCATAGTCAGGTTTAAGCTCCACAGCCCGTTTGATCTGCTCGATCGCCTGGTCATATTGGCCTTTCTGGCCGTATGCCGTACCAAGGTCAAGATATGCCTTTGCGTAGTCGGGTTTTAGTTCTATGGTCTTTTTGTACTGGTTTATTGCCTCGGCGTATTGCCCTGTGCAATAGTATGCATTACCTAGGTTGCCGTAAGCCTCTGCAAAATCGGGCTTGAGCCTCAGGGCCTCCTTGAACTGCTCTATAGCCAGGTCATACTGATTTTTTCTTAAATAAGCCCTGCCCATGCCAAGATGTGCCTTGGCATCGTCCGGCTTCAACTGTACGGCCTTTTGGAATTCGCTTATTGCAAGGTCAAGCTTGCCATGGTCTAAATAGGCATTGCCTTTGGCAAGATAACTCGAAGCATCACCCCCCCTCTCCACCCTGCCCAACCGAATGAAGGAAGATAACAGATACTATACCGCTGCAGAGGATATAGAAGAGGATAGTACAAAAGGCCGGCAAAAGGCAGTTTTGCTTCGTCTTGCTCATTTCTCATCCTTTGGAGGCAGGGAGGACATGCCACCGGAAGTAATTCCATTATAGTCTGCTGTCGTCACGGGTAAATCAATTTGACTAGTGTACGCTGGCACCGTTTTTTTTGAGATATTCCTTTTGTTCCGGCGTAAGACCTCGCACTCCCCGAAAGTTTGCGTCCTGAACCATGGTGCCGTTAAGTATTGCACCACTCATGTCTGCACCAAAGAGGTTGGCATACCTCAAGATGGCATTGGTCAAGTCTGCACCGCTCAGATTAGCGCCGCGCAGGTTGGCACCGATAAGGTCCGTACCGCTCAAATTGGCATTGGCCAGGTTGCTGCCCAGTAGTACGGCCTGCCTCAGATTGGCGCCGGTAAGGTCTACGCCTTGCAGACCGCACTGGATGCATTGTTTGGTATCCAGCAGTGTTTTCTTGTTTTTCTCAATGGATGCCCCAAAGAACGCACCCTCTTCCGTGTCCGGCATTGACTGAGCACATCCAGCCGAAACGATAAAGACCACGGCTAATAATAACTTTTTGAAATAACCCATTCTCAAGCCCCTCTTCTGTTTGGTTTTTACCTATATCAAGACCTCTATAAATGTCGCTTTAACACCTTGTGTCTCCTGAGCGAAGCAAATAATCACCCCCACCCTGCCCTCCCCCCTCGATG
>Ga0155546_186_pt1 | contig 21864 bp, 22 predicted proteins | sample RifCSPhighO2_12_FD_107203 | JGI IMG/M metagenome (GOLD analysis project Ga0155546, IMG submission 107203) | Planctomycetes bacterium RIFCSPHIGHO2_12_FULL_51_37
GATTGGTTCCTTTGTGAAAACGGTGCCAAAAAAATTAACAAACACAAATCGCTCTATGCTTATTGGACAAGTCCAGTTATTCTCATCGTGTCTGATATGGTACACATATGGATATCCAGCAGGGGCTTTCTCTGGAGAAATCCTTTCATCATACGACAGCATGCACTCAAATTCATTTATACGCGCTTTGACCACTTTCATAATATCTCTATGTCCATAATTTTTTGTATAATCCTGGTTTAATGAACTCTACTAAACCAATGTCCCGTAAAGACTGTAATTGTTGTCTTATTTTGGGTCTGATATTTTGGTTGTTTGGATGTAAGCGCTTTAATTCCTTTTCGAAAAAATAGACTTCTTCAAGAGAAAAGACATCACTGTCGAGCTTCAACAAACATTCGAAGACATCTTTTTTCCAAGGGGTAAGGTTAGTTATAATACTCTCGATCCCACCGTCAAATTTTTCTTCGATATTCTCGTCATTGAGAATTTCCTCGAATAAAGCTTTTTCATCAACTTTTATCCTTTTTTGTTTTTCTTCAGGAATGGAACGGAGTATATCTTCTGCCTTTTTGATAACACCGCGAGTAATTTCAGGATATTCGGGATTGTCAAAAATTCTCAAGTAGTCACTTTTAATTTCCCTAACTGTGTTACCTTCGACAAGAAGGCCATATTCTAAATTGTTCCTTAACCCTCCAGGGGTTAAATTTCCCGAAGTAATGATGGCACTGTCATCGAAAATGAAAAACTTAGCATGTAGATTATGAACGCTTTTTTGCTTAAATTTGTGCACACCCAGAATTCTCAGCGCCTCCAAGTCAGAAGCTCCTCTGTGAAAATTAGACAACTTAAAGGAATTTATGTACCTTAAATCCATTTCCGAACCAGAATTTTCTACGATTAGCTGTGCCGTTTGTTCCTTAATAAATGGGCTTGCAAGATAAACGTTTATCCTTGCTTTTTCTAAAAGCCCTACAAAGGTATTTTCCCAAGGTGATTTTATTATTTTAAGCATAGGCGATCACAAAATCACCTCTATGGTGTGGGCAAAGTAACGACAAGAAAGATTTAGTGGGATATTGCGTTTATATTAAGCCCTTTAGGCCAGCACTTTTTGCTCTTTCTCCAAGGACTCGTATATCTTGGAGACGGCCTTGACTACGCGGTCTTGAACTTCCTGGATCGAACCCTCAAGTTCACACCCTGCAGCCCTCCTATGTCCTCCACCCCCGAAATCATTGGCAATTTTATTTACGTCTATGCCGTCACGAGAGCGGAGACTGACCTTGACCATGTTTTTAGCGCCCAATTCTCTGAGCAATACCCCAACCTCTACTCCCTCTATAGAGGAAGGGATGTCTGCAAAATCCTGGGTGTCAATGGGCGGTGTATGGGCATCACGCATCATCTCCTTGGTGAGCCACATGCACGCAATCTTCTTGTCGTAGTGGAAACTGAGCGTCTTTGTCGCCATGGACTGGAGTTGTATGTAACCGTAGGTGTTTGCCTTATATAGACGTTGGCCTATGTCTGTAGGGTCTGCACCGCAGTCTATCAGGTGGGCAGCCGCCCTTAGAGTGTCCGAGGTGGTGTTGCGGTGCATGAAGCGGCCAGTGTCCGTTATAATTGCCACGTAAAGCGCCTCGGCTATCTTGGGGGTTATCTCTATGTTCATATGTCGGAACAAATCAAACACAATCTCTCCGGTAGAACACTTCTCTGTCTCTATAATGTTTAAATCGCCAAAGCTGCAGCCACATACGTGATGGTCAATACTTATAACCGGCATACCGGAGGAGATGATTTGTTGTACCCCACCTGTCCTGTCTGCTCCAGGTGTGTCCACAACAATAGCCAGGTCGAACCCGTACGACTTCCCGCCGGCGGATAGAGACGTCTTGGTATCCGGGGTCCAGCGTCTTGCATCCACACCCTCAACCAGAAACTTATAGACCCTGGGTATATTGGAGTCATTTATTATACAAGGCTCCTTACCCATGGCCTTCAGTGCATAATAGAAGGCCAACTGAGAACCCATGGCATCGCCATCCAGGCGTATGTGTGCCGTGATTAAAGGCCTCTTAGACCCGTCTATCAGTTCCTTAAGCTTTTCTATAGTTTCTGTATTCATGATTCACTGTCTCTTGTCCCTGAGACTGCATTGGGAGGTGCAGCCTCCCTGAATTCAATATATTATATAGCTGATGGAATATGTTGTCAAATCTACTATTGCATTTAAACCGGTATATCGTTAATATGAAGGAAAAGGTGATCCTCTGGAGGTAGTGGGTCCGGCGGATCATCTTTTTTTCTGCATAATAATCAGGTTGTGTTACAGTTTAGAAGCCAGGATGACAAATGTTTAAGATACTCGCCAAGGAAAAGCTCACCGAAAACATATACAAGATGATCATCGAGGCCCCAAAGATTGCCAGAAAAAGGAAGGCGGGGCAGTTTGTCATGATACGGCCGGACGAGCGCGGAGAAAGGATTCCTCTGACCATCTCGGATGCCGACCCGGAGTCAGGCACTATAACCATCGTATTCCAGACCGTCGGCTATACCACTAAACAAATGGGCACACTCGATGTGGGAGAATACCTTCAGGACGTCGCCGGTCCGTTGGGACATCCCACCCATATAGAGAACTTCGGAACCGTGGTATCCGTAGGTGGAGGTCTGGGAACTGCCCTGGGCAGGCCCATTACTGATGCCCTCTATAAGGCCGGAAACCACGTCATAGCGATTATCAGTGCCCGGAACAAGGACCTCATCTTAATGGAAGAAGAGATGAGAAGTATATGTCACGAGCTGAAAATCTGCACCGATGACGGCTCCCGCGGTTTCCGCGGCTTTCCTACTCAGGTGCTCCAGGAGCTTATAGATAGCGGCAGGAAGATAGACCTGGTGGTGGCCGTGGGGCCTGTGCCCCTTATGGCCGCCGTCAGCAGGCTGACCAAGCCGTACGGCATAAAGACAGTGGTGAGTCTTAACCCGATAATGGTAGATGCGACCGGCATGTGCGGCGCATGCAGGGTGACTGTAGGAGGGGTAACCAGGTTTGGCTGTGTAGAAGGACCTGAGTTTGATGGGCACCAGGTGGATTATGACGAGTTGATGAAGAGGCTGAAGCTCTACGTACCTGAAGAAAGGGAGATGAACGAGAGGTTTGAGCGCACACATAGGGTAAGGGAGGTTCAGGAGGTAAAGAAATGAAAGACAGCACCTCTTTGTGCGAAGAAGGGCATAATCTTAAGGACGCACGTAAACGTCCCCGCGTACACATGCCTGAGCGAGACGCACGGCAGCGGAGGGAGGATTGGGGCGAGGTGCCTCTGGGCTACACCTCCGAGTTGGCCCAGGCGGAGGCCGTGCGCTGTCTCCAGTGTAAAAACCCACTGTGCGTAGCCGGCTGTCCGGTGGGTATAAACATCCCGGCATTTATAAAACTTATAGCACAAGGGGATTTTGTCGGCGCCGCCAAAAAGATAAAGGAGACCAACAGCCTTCCCGCAGTCTGTGGGCGTGTATGCCCTCAGGAAGACCAGTGTGAAAAGGTGTGCATCCTCACCAAGAAGTTCACGTCAGTCGCCATAGGCAACCTCGAACGCTTCGCAGCGGATTACGAGAGGGAACAAGGGGAGGTGGAACTGCCGGAGGTCCAGCCTCCTACGGGCTATAAGGTTGCAGTGGTAGGCTCCGGCCCGGCAGGGCTTACGGCCGCAGGAGAACTGGTCAAGATGGGCCATGAGGTGGTGATATTCGAGGCGCTGCACAAACCCGGCGGAGTGCTTCTCTACGGTATCCCGGAGTTCAGACTCCCCAAGGACATCGTTGACTCCGAGGTCGATTATTTAAAGAGATTAGGCGTCCAGATTGAAGTGGACACCGTAATCGGGAAGACGGAGACCATAGACGACCTCCTGGAAGAGGGTTTTGACGCCGTGTTTGTGTCTGTGGGCGCAGGACTGCCCCTGTTCATGGGCATTCCCGGTGAGAACCTCTGCGGCGTGTATTCAGCCAACGAATACCTGACCAGGGTAAATCTCATGAAGGCCTACAACCCTGATTATATTACACCGGTGCTGAAGAAGAGGCGTATAGCTGTGGTAGGCGGAGGAAACGTGGCCATGGACGCCGCGCGGACGGCCTTGAGGATGGAGGGCGCCGAAGAGGTCTACATCCTGTATCGCCGCTCCAGGGATGAAATGCCTGCACGTGTAGAAGAAATAAGGCATGGTGAAGACGAGGGCCTTAAGTTTATGCTCTTAACAAACCCGGTCAGGATACTGGGTGATGAAAACGGATGGGTAAAATCCATCGAGTGCATAAAGATGGAACTGGGAGAGCCGGACGCCTCGGGACGCAGGAGACCTGTACCCATGAAGGGTTCAGCGTTTATACTGGACGTGGACTGCGTGATAATGGCGCTTGGGACCACTCCAAATCCGCTGGTGCCGATGACCACCCCGGGTCTAAAGGTAACTCCAAGGGGGACTATCGTGGTGGACGAGAACACCTGTCAAACCACCAAGGAAGGAGTCTTTGCGGGGGGAGATATTGTTACCGGGGCCGCCACGGTTATACTGGCAATGGGGGCGGGGAAGAACGCAGCAAAGGCCATTGACCAGTACGTCAGGACTAAAAAAGTAAGTGTAAGTGCTTAAAGAATGCGTCTCAGAGTAAACGGCGAGACCGGAATATATCCAGACGGCATAACTGTGCAGGAGCTGCTGAACGCACTAGGTGTCAGCAACCGTCCTGTGGCCGTGGAACTGAACCACAAGGTCGTTCCAAGAGACACACTACAGAAAAAATTTCTAAAAGAAAACGACACGCTTGAGATAGTAACGTTTGTAGGCGGAGGTTAGGTTTTTTAATATGGGGAATGTTCTTCTTAAAGAAATTACGGAAGACAAATTTCGGTTGGGCAAGTACGAGTTCACTTCACGGTTGTTTGTGGGCACCGGCAAGTATCCCTCGATGGAGGTAATGCGCCAGGCCCTGGAGGCAAGCGGGACAGAGGTGGTAACCGTCGCAGTAAGACGGCTCAGCGTAAAAGACCGCCCACAAGAATCACTGCTCGACTACATAGATACCAAAAGGTACACAATACTCCCCAACACGGCGGGATGCTACAGCGCTGACGAGGCCATCCGCACGGCTCACCTGGCCAGAGAGGCTGGAATCTCCGACATGATAAAGCTGGAGGTGTTGGGAGATGAAAAGACACTGCTGCCGGACCCGGTCGACACCTTAAAGGCCGCACAACAACTGGTCAAGGACGGCTTCACCGTACTCGTGTACACCACGGACGACCCTATTGTCGCAAAAAAACTGGAAGACGCAGGGGTTACAAGCGTGATGCCCGCAGGTGCACCCATCGGTTCGGGGCAGGGCATCCTGAACAGAAATAATATCAGAATAATACTGGAAAATGCGAAAGTGCCCATCATCGTAGACGCCGGTGTAGGCACCGCATCCGACGTAACTATCGCAATGGAGCTTGGGTGTGAAGGAGTACTTTTAAATACCGGTGTAGCCCTGGCAAAGGACCCGATAAAGATGGCCAGGGCCATGAAGCTTGCCTGCGAATCAGGCAGACTCGCCTACCTTGCGGGAAGAATCCCCAAAAAACTCTATGCCAAGGCATCCAGCCCCGAGAAGGATTTTTAACGCCATAACAAACAACACCAAATGTTGGCAAAACGAATCATCCCCTGCCTGGACGTAAAGGGTGGAAGGGTTGTCAAGGGAACAAAATTTCTTAACCTCCGGGATGCCGGTGACCCGGTCGAGGTGGCAGCCTTCTATGACCAAGAAGGCGCCGACGAGATAACCTTCCTGGACATAACCGCCTCCCACGAAGAAAGGGACATAATAATTGACGTCGTGGCCGCCACTGCCTCAGAGGTGTTTATTCCGCTGACGGTAGGAGGCGGGGTGCGCACCCTGGAAGACATACGCAGATTGCTGAACGCCGGCGCGGATAAGGTCTCCTTCAATACCGCAGCGGTAAAAGACCCGGAGCTGATTAACCGCGCCTCCCGCCGTTACGGCAGCCAGTGTATTGTGGTAGCCATAGACGCAAAGCGGATTGACGGCAAGCTGCGCTGGGAAGCCTATGTAAACGGCGGCCGCACACCCACGGGTGTGGATGCCTTGGAATGGGCAAAGGAATCTGAGATAAGGGGCGCCGGTGAAATACTACTTACCAGCATGGATTGTGATGGCACAAAGGAAGGGTACGATTGCGAACTAACCCGCAGGGTCTCTGAGGCCACGAACATACCCATCATCGCATCTGGTGGCGCAGGTAAGCTGGAGCACTTTTACGATGTCTTTACCATAGGGATGGCAGATGCCGCTCTGGCCGCATCGGTCTTTCACTATAAAGAGTACTCCATACAAGACGTCAAGAACTTCCTCCGCTTAAAAGGGATCCCAATGAGATTGTAGTCCATATTCACCCAGATTTTACCTTCCGGACTATTTTTGCCGATTTGGATTGTTTCTAACAAAATTTACAAAAAAAGCCAATACTTGCTTGACAACAAACGTTGTTTTGCTATAATTTGTACAAGTTTGGTTACTTATTGACACACTATTAAAGGAGGTGACCAAAGTGGCCAAAAAAACGGCCAAGAAGAAAACAGCAGCGAAAAAGAAGTCCAAGGGGCGCTGCTAAGTAAAACGAGTTTTTTACGGCGAAGGGGATTTTAACCCGAAAATCCCCTTCGCAACTTTTTGTAGCGGTATTTTGTATTTAGTTCTTAACTCTCCATGACAGCACACCTTAGCGAAATATCTCCCATCTTTCTCAATCAAACCTTTGACTTTCACTAATCTTGTGATATACTTAAAAGCTTTAAAAGTTTAATTCCTCGACGAAAGGTCCTGTATGGCAGGATGCGTCTCCAACGAAAAGATTAGTGAAATCCAGAGACTTACAAATATCGTTGAGGTGATTAACCGCCATGTCAACCTAAAGCGTGCTGGAAAGAACTATATCGGCCTGTGTCCCTTCCACTCAGAGAAGACACCAAGCTTCTCGGTTAGTCCAGAAAAACAGCTGTACAAATGTTTTGGTTGTGGTGAGGGCGGTACGGTATTTACGTTTCTAATGAAAAAGGAGGGTCTCTCTTTTCCTGAGGCACTTAGGATATTGGCTGAACGCGCTAGGGTTGACATACCGAAGCGAAGCGAAAAAGGAAATGCAGGTAATGACAAGACTCTGTTGTACGACGTCAATAACGTCGCGGCGGAATTTTTCCATAAATGCCTGCTGGACAATAAGGGAACGGCTGTGCGGGAATATCTGCACCAACGAGGGATAAAAGAAAACTCTATCAGTAAATTTCGAATAGGTTACACCCCCGATGGTTGGGATTCACTCATACGCCTGGCTAAAACCAAAAATATACCCAGTTCCAGGCTGCATAGTGCCGGCCTCATCATAGCCAAGGACGCTGATGGGGGTTTTTACGATAGATTCAGAAACCGTTTAATGTTTCCCATCACCGATCACATTGGACGTGTGATAGGGTTTGGCGGCAGAAGCCTATCCGGTGCGGAACCAAAATACCTCAACTCACCGGAGACAATATTGTTCAGTAAGGGAAGATGTCTTTACGGCTTGGACCTTGCGAAACAGTTCATCCTTAAAGACAGAAAGGCCCTGATAATGGAGGGCTACACGGACGTCATAGTGGCCCACCAGGAAGGTATTTGTAACGCCGTGGGAGTTCTGGGCACGGCGCTCACCGTCGACCACATAAGGCTGCTTCGCCAATGGACGCCAGAGGTGACCCTTGTCCTGGACGGTGACACTGCGGGGCAAAAATCCTCCGATAGGAGTCTTGACATACTGGCAGAAGAAGAAATGGAAGCCAAGGTGGTTCAACTCCCAGAAGCCGACGACCCCTGTGATTTTATATTAAGGGAAGGGGCAAACAAGTTCATGGAATTAGTCAATGGGGCGCTCGATTTTTTCGGCTTCAAAGTGCAGATGGCGGAGGCGAAGTGGGACCTTTCGTCGCATTCGGGCAAACTTGCCGCAATACGGGAGCTCCTCAACACGGTTTTAAAGGTCCAAAACGTGCTGAGACAGCAGCTTATTGTAAAGAGCATAGCAGAAAAGATGTCCGTCGAAGAAGAGACGTTAAGGCTGGAATTAGGGAAACTGAAGTCCGCCCAGAGGCCTGGGGGAACAGATGGTGACACCCCCATAAAAACGGGTTCCGACTCAGACTACTTGGCAGAAAGAGAACTCTTGGGTCTCTTGCTCTCGCACAACGAGCTGATAAGAGAGTTTGAGACGGAAGTGGGGCCGGCAGCCTTTAGGATTGAAAATCTTAAGGAAATAGTTCACAAGGCACTGGAGATTTATCATGAGAATGGTCAAGTAAGGGAAACAGACCTAACCTCGTCATTCATCGGCAGCGAGCCGGCGAAGGTCCTTACAGGTATTACCTTGGAGTACGAGGAGGGCGATTACCGCAAAAGATTTGCCGACTGCGTCTATTACGTAAAGAGGCGAGAAAATAAAAAGGAAATAAGTTATACTAAAGAAAGAATAAGGAATTTGGATATCAACCAGAAACAGGAAGAGGCGACGCTTCTAAGAGAATTTCATGAAAAGACCAAACTGACGCATCTTTCTCGGAAGAGGGGACAATGACACGAAGGGATTTAATGGAAAAACTAGGCCAAAAAATAAAGACACTGGCTCTGCGCGGCAAAGAAAAGGGTTACTTGACCTACGAGGAACTTAATGACATTCTTCCCGACGATGACGTTGTTTCGCCGGAGAGGATAGACGACATTCTGATAATGCTGGATGAAGTAGGAATAGACCTTATTGACGAATCAGAGGCCGATAGCCGTGATGCAGCAGAGATTGAGCTTGAGGAAGAGGAGGAAGAGAAAGAAGAGGGCATTTCAGAGGGAGAGTTTGAAGCGGTTGTCCCAGAGAAAATAGACGATCCCGTAAGGATGTATCTGACCCAGATGGGCGAGATACCCTTACTAACCAGAGATGAAGAAATAGAACTGGCCAAGAAAATTGAGATAACCAAGAAGCGTATATTCAGAAAGGTATTCGCGTCTGACTATAACATTGCAGAGTATGTAGATGCCCTGGAGAATCTGAGTAACGGCGGCGCCCGTACTGAAGCGACCATTAAGGTAGACTTCACCGTAGACACGGGCAGGGAGAAGATACTCCAGAGACTGCCCAGGGAAATAAAAGCGCTTAAGGGCATAACCGAATCAAACAAAAACGATTACGGCAAAGCTCGTTTAAAAAAGACCACTGAAACGGAACGGGTACGTCTACTGAGAAAGATAAGGTTAAGACGCCGAGACGCCCTGGAGCGAATCAACCGCCTCAAAATAACGGCGAAGAAAATAAACCCCCTGATAAAACGTCTGCATCTCATATGCGAAGAGATGGAGGCTCTCCAGGAACAGATAGATAAGACAAAAAATCGCCATCGTGCCAACGGTCATTTAAGGGAACTCGACCAGACGCTTGCCCTGCTGGAGAAGAAAGTGCTGGAATCTCCCGACAGCCTCAGCAGAAAGATTACCAGTCTTGACAAGTTGTTCATGGACCACGAGACGGCCAAAAGGAAGCTCTCCAGTGCAAACCTCCGCCTAGTAGTCAGCATAGCAAAAAAATACAGAAACAGAGGGCTGAGTTTCTTGGACCTAATCCAGGAAGGGAACACCGGCCTTATGAGGGCGGTGGACAAATACGAATACAAGAGAGGCTACAAATTCAGCACCTATGCCACGTGGTGGATCCGGCAGGCAATTACACGCTCCATCGCCGACCAGGCGAGGACCATCAGGATACCTGTGCACATGATAGAGACGATGAGCAAGATTAGAAACGTCTCTAAAAGACTATTGCAAGAAAAGGGGCGTGAACCTACCATAGAAGAGATTGCGAACGCAGTAAAGGTATCCGTGCCCGAGGCGAGGAGGATAATGAAGATTTCCCGCTCACAGATCTCGTTAGACAGGCCGGTAGGCGAGAGCGAGGATAGTTCATTCGGCGATTTCATAGAGGACGAAAAGGCCGAATCTCCCGTGTCCGCCGCCACCCATGAGATGCTGAAGGAGAAGATTGACAACGTCCTAAATACGCTCAGCTACAGAGAGCGAGAGATCATAAAACTTCGCTACGGCATAGGCGACGGTTACACCTATACTCTGGAAGAGGTGGGAAAGAAGTTTAACGTCACCAGGGAAAGAGTAAGACAGATAGAGGCAAAGGCCGTCCGAAAGCTGCAACACCCTATCAGGAGTAGGAAGTTGGAAGGATTCCTCGATGGCATTGGAAGTAACCAACAAAGAATCTAAGCTGGACAGGTTGGAGACTCTTAAAAAACTCCAGTCCATTGACAATAAAACCCATGAATTGAACAAGCAGAAAAAGGCGTTGCTGAGCCGTGTTGAGGAGAAGAATAATCAGATAGAAGAGGCAAAGGCACGTCTTGCAAGCAGACATGAAAAATCCGTAAATTCCCAGAAAGAAATAGACATGAAAAATCTGGACCTTAAGTGCATAGAAGAAGGAATACAGAAATCCAGAGTTAAGCTACTCCAGATAAAGAACAATAAAGAATACAGCGCCTTTCTCTCGGAAATCGGCGGCAAAGAAGCGGACAAAAGCCTCCTGGAGGATCAGATTCTCTCCATGATGTCCGATCTGGAACGTCTGACCGCTGAAGAAAAAGATTCGGCAAAAGAGGAGGAAAAACAGAAAAAGGAGCTGGCTGAGCTCAAGGCGGCGGTAGATGGAGAACTCGCAGTAATAGATAAGAATATTGAAGGGACGCAGACCGAATGGGAAGGAATCGCACGGCAGGCCGACAAAGAATCTCTCGTCCAATATAAGCGGCTGATAGAAAAAGACGGCCAAGCGGTGGTGGAGGTCTCGGGACATACATGTGGGGGTTGCTACATGCAAATCACACCCCAGACCCTCAATCTGCTCCTCAGAAAACAGGAGCTTATACTGTGTAAGAACTGCGGTAAGATCCTCTACCTCCAGGAGGGATAGCGGCCTGGGAGCAGGCGAGGTGACCGCTCGCCCATCTTCGGTGCGAGAGGAAAGTCCGAGCTCCATAGGGCAGGGTGGTGGGTAACGCCCACCGGGAGCAATCCTAGGGAAAGTGCCACAGAAAATATACCGCCCGTCATTTGGTTCGAGGAAACGAACCCCTGTCTAAAGACGATAGGTGACGGGTAAGGGTGAAAAGGCGGGGTAAGAGCCCACCGCGGCCCTGGTGACAGGACCGGCAAGGTAAACCCCACCCGGAGAAAGGCTAAATAGAGGGGAATGAAGCGGCCCGCTTCGTTACTACCCCCGGGTAAGCCGTTTGAGGTACGCCGTAAGGCGTATCCTAGATTAATGGTCACCCACGACAAAACTCGGCTTATTGCCTGCTCCCAGGTCTTTTGTCTGCTAGCGTGCCATACCTTACACCAGGGGACTCACTGGACAAGCTTCACCTTGACTGCGGCAATCTCCAGGACCAGGTCTTTTGCGATATCTGCGATGTGTTTCTGCCATGTCTCTGCGTCATCGCTTAACAGCGGACTGCCGGAACGATTGTCGGCAAAAAGAAACAGCGTCTCATCAGTATTTGCGTCCTTCAACCTCCCTTCCACCTGGACGTGGGTCGGGTCAACCGGGTATCCCATCGCCAATAAGGTCCCCCAGTTCGTCAGCTTATTGGACTTATCCAGTTGAGTAAGGCCGGTTTCCAAGACTAGGGTATTCTCAGGGAGATTCCCTTCATTTGGCGTTATTACCCTTAACAGCAGTCTGCGCTTGATTTCGTCCTGCAGGCTTTTTGTGAAATAATCGGCAAATTGAGAACCCTGTTCCTCGCTCATAAGATCCGGATTTATCTCCACGGGTTTAATGTATATTTTGCGGTATCTTCCTATGTTAAAGTCCGGATTTACCCATACCCTGTCCAGCTCTTTCCCTCTCGTCAGCTTGTTACGGGTGTCTTCGTGTACGTATATATCCTGTGAGCCGCGCGTAGATACCTCATCCAGATATCCGTATTCAGTCACGTGACCGGCACAGCCCAAAAGGGTTGTTATGGCCAGAAAAGGAAGGAACACTGTCCATCTTAAGATCAACATAGGTCTGTATCCCCACTACAAGATGATGACGGGAACAACCGGTATCCTGCGATGCGTTGCATTTCAGCGGCGGAGTTCCATAAAAAATCCTTTCACAATAAGGACTACGCCGAGTAAGTACAGGCTTACTTCAAGTGCTAATGCTATCATGGTAATACCGCCAGAGAGGATAAGTAAAGATACGGAAAGCCATAACATCACCGCACATAAAAGACACAAGACAGGCATCATGCCCGGGTCGTTCATTTTTGGTTACCTATTTTCATGTAAACGCAAACTAGTCCTTTCGTTCGACCTTCGATGTAGTACCGTTAGGAAAGATAATCCAGGATTCACCGGTCTGCCTGTTAGTTAAAACAGCCCTGCCAAAGAGCCCCGAAGTACCTGGGTCCATCGGAACAACCGTGTAAAGACCCTCCGGAGCGTAAGGTTTTCCCAAATCATAAAGCCCCTTGAAGCCGTAACGCCCTCCAGAAATAGATAAAAGGAATTGTATCACCACTATCGCCAGTATTACTACCAGCAAACAGCTGGTAAGGCCGGGCGTCCAAGAGCCTTTTCTGTTCTCTTCCATAGACTCTTCCCCTAGTCTAATAGACCCGATAACCCTCCACACTAAACAGGACGTCATTCTACCCCGGAACCGGAAAACAAAAAAGAAATTATTAAGGGCTAATATCTTCTTCGCCAACACCCTCCCACCAAGAGAGGGCGACGAGAGAAAAGCCCTTCGAGTCCACCCTGGACAGACCCTGGAGTTTACCAAACCGTTACCGGATTTTTGAAGAATTACAAGAGGCGGTCTTTCCTTCAGCATGACGTATTTGTGCAACTTCGCCTTGCCTAAAAGGGTGCCGGGGCAGGAAAGATACTTGTTTGTAATAATTAAAGTCTATATAATATGCCCCGTCCCTGGATAAACAAAAGCTTAACGGGGTACCTGCTATATGCGTACAGTTGGCTCTAAGTATAATCCAGTCCAGCAGCAATTAATTACAAATAAAATCCTGTCCATCAGCGAACAGCTATATGACAGGGTAAAGACGGAACGTCCCGACGAGGACGAGCATTTTTACCTGGCCACCGCATGGTTAAGGAGATTCTTCGCCGACAAACGTCCATACCTGCACGGCGACAAGCTTTCAGACGAAGAACTGGGCAACATGTCATGGACAGAGACCATGCAATTCGCCATCCTTGACCCACCTGATTCTATCAGGGCATTAAGCCTTTACATGGTACATAAAGAATGTCCAAGGGAATACCTAAAATACGTAAAAGAATTCAATAAACTGACGGAAACCGTTGTCGAGGCAAATAAAAACGGGACGTTTATGGACGTCTACAAGCAAAAGAACCCAAGAATCGTCATGAAGTCCGGGCGGCAATAGATTGTAGCCTCCCTTCGGATTGTCGCATCTCGTCCCCCACCACTTCTTCTGCACTGCCAAATCCACAGGTCAAGGCGTCTGAAAGACTACCTTTATCTAATGGCAACTCCCCTGAGGTAGATTTCCTTTCTTTCTCCGCTTCCTTGCGACAAGAATCTCTTAAGCCATTCACCCACTAAACACTTGTCTATAATAAAAAATGAATATATAATATTTTTGCGCACCTTCAACGAAAAGAGCCCTCTGAAAAAATAGCAAAATTGAAGGTGTAAATGTAGCCGCACCCTTTATGGGTGCGCATAACGCAGGCTAAAGCCTGCGGCTACCCATTGAATTGATGATTAAACTACTTTTTCAGAGCTCTCGAAAAGTGTCTCTATGGCAGGAACCGTATTATTTCGTTATAGAACTCATCTTATAGGGGCCAAAACACTTGTACACGTCGTTAGAAGACACAAGTAAAAGAATACAGGCAATTAAGGACGAGATAGGGAAGGTAATAGTGGGCCAGGAAGGGCTTATTGAAGGCATATTGGTGGCCCTTCTCTCTGAGGGCCACATCCTGTTGGAGGGTTACCCTGGTCTTGGCAAAACCGTGACTGTTAAGACCCTGGCGCGGGCGATAGACGCCAAGTTTCACCGTGTACAGTTCACCCCGGATCTCATCCCGGCGGACATCATCGGCTTTGAGATGATAGAACCCGCCACAATGAGGACCTCGATCCACAAGGGCCCGATATTCACCAATCTGCTGCTGGCAGACGAAATCAACCGCGCTCCGGCCAAGGTCCAGAGCGCACTCCTCGAGGCCATGCAGGAACGGCAAATAACCATAGGCCGTTCCTCGTATCCCCTGGAAAAACTCTTCTTCGTACTGGCCACCCAAAACCCCATCGAGGTAACGGGTACATACCTCCTCCCCGAGGCAGAGGTGGACAGGTTCATGCTGAAATTAAGGGTAAGATACCCCTCCTATTCGGAGGAGAGAAAGATTACGGAGAGACAGGTAATGGACGAAGAGCCCGAAGTAAAGGCGGTGTTCAGTCCAAAGGAGATACTCGACCTCAGGCATTACATAGCCAAGCGCACGCCGCTCAGAGACGATTCCCCAATCGTAAAATACTCCACTAGAATCGTAAGGGCAACAAGACCCGAGGAGGGTACAGACGGTTTCATAAAGGGCTTGGCGCTTTACGGCGCCTCCCCCAGGGCCTCTATTTCATTGGCCAAGGCAGCCAGGGCCTACTCCTTCATCAAAGGTGACGACACGGTACTCCCCGAACACGTGCAGGCCATGGCCTACCCGGTTCTAAGGCACAGGATAATACTTACCCATGAGGCGGAGTCCAGGGGTGTAGACCCTGATGAAGTCATAAGAGACGTGCTTGAAAGTGTACCGAGGTTTGAATAAATGGTCTGAATGAAGATGGATCAAAGGCCGATAAAGAAAAAAATACAACTATACTTCCGGAGACTCGCATCGAGCATATTTGAGGGCCCCTTCCCCAGCTCGGTTAGTGGTCCGGGCGGAATGGAGTTGGATCAGATACGGGAGTATCAGCCGGGCGACAGCCTCCGCTCCATTGATTGGAAGACGACGGCAAGGGCCAGAAAGCTACATATCAGGGTACGTCTCCCTGAACGAAGGACTTCGGTGCTGTTCCTCGTCGATAGGAGTGGTTCCAAGAAATTCGGCGCCTCTAAGGCCCTAAAGGAAGATGTCCTGTTATCTATCCTCTCCATACTGGCCGAGGCCATGGGGGAAAGCGGCAACCCTATCGGACTTCTTACCTTTACAGACCGAGTAGAGAGATACTTTCCCCCCTGCATGAACCAGAAACAGCTTCTTAGGCTCATTGATGCCCTTAAGAGAGACACGCCCAACAGTGCCCTCACGGACCTGGACACGGCCTTCTTCTACGTCAACGGCCTCAACCTGCATCCCAGTGTAATCTTTATACTATCCGACTTTATCGCTGAAGAGAATTATCACGCCTCCCTGGCTACCCTTGCAAAGAGACACGAGGTCATTCCAATAGTGATTAAGGACGTGCGTGAGGATGAGCTCCCCAGGGCAAAGGCATTTCTGACCGTGCGCGATATGGAAAGCCAGGAGATAGACTTTCTTGACCTCTCGCAACCCCTCGCAGAGGAGCGGCACCTCAAACACTTTATACGCCTCGGCCTGGACTACGTAACAGTAAATACAGGTGAAGACGAAAATATATGGAGAGACCGGCTCGCAAATTTCTTCCTGAAAAGGGCACGTACACGAAGGGCGGTAAGGAGATGAAAAAGCTCTTTTTCATCATCATTATACTGTGTTCGTATTCGACGTGCGTATGCGCACAGTACGACTACAAGACCCCTTCCGAACCTCCCGGACCTCCTGCACCTGGCGGCATAGTCCTGGAATCAACGCAAAAGCCCATAGAGATATGGACATTCCCAAGCACACACAGACTGGTCACGGGCAAGGCGCTGATACTGACCGTGCAGGTAATCTGGAGGTTGGGGGTAACCGTACATCTGGACGACCTGACAAGCGTGAACCTCTCACCGTTTAACGTAAATAAGGTAACCGTCGGAGATAGACAGATATTTGACAACGAACGAGATTTCAGGATTGTACAATATATCCTATCCCTTCCGGAAGGCACAAAAGAGGGTAATTACACAATACCGTCCTTCGGCATCTCGTTCGTGGACGAGGTGGAGCAAAAAGAGGGTACGGCAACCTCGGCTCCAGTGACGATAAAGAAGGTCCCGCTTGTAATAACCGGTAACGTAGATAAAGACGTCATTGATATCGGGGACGTAATGCACTACAGTCTCACAATCCTCTACGAAAAGAACACGGAGATACTGTTAAAAAACCTAAAGGAAATCAAATTTGAGCCGTTTGCCCTCTTGCACTCATCCTTCCAACATGAAGAGACGCCGCAGATAAAAAAGCTGACGGTGGACTACTACCTGTCCATCTACGAGATGGGCGGTGAGAAAAGACAATATGAGATACCACCCTTATCCGTATTTTACTTCAAGCCAAACGAAGGCAGTCGCGGTAAGGAAAAAGTCATAGAAACGGAGGAGGTGCAAACAAAGCCCATCCCAATCATAATCAACAAACTCCTCAAGACGGTAGACGTCCCCCTCGAGGGGCAAAAGGGGCCGATGGCCTACAAGAGGAGCGAGCTTTACTTCCAGGGCTACTTCGTAATATTCCTCGGCGTCTCCCTCTTTCTCTTAATGCTGGCCCCGACGGGACTTCGCCGAATCAGGGACAACCTCTTCCCCTCCCATGAGCAGCCTCCCACGACGCCTGAACTGGCGGCTGAAGAACTAAGGGTACTCCTTTCCTCCTTCCGCTTCGGCGGGGAAGGGGCCCAGGACAGAAGACACCTGGAGGGAATAGACACGGCGCTTAGGGCCTATCTTGGGGCAGTATCCGGCCTGTCCAGAGAAAAGGCATTGGCCATAACCACATCTGAGATACTCACCAAGATGCCCCCTGAAATCGCCTTATCCTCAAAGGAAATACTCGGGAGGCTGGACATACTGCTCTTTGGCAAGGTCATGGAAAGGAATAAAGTAGAGGAACTGATAAACAGGATTAAAGACCTTATCAAACCTGCGGGTGTAAATAAATGAGCCTGGAAGACCCCCTATATCTGATGTTAATACCGCTTATGTATCTGCTCCTCAGACTGTTCAGATGGCGTGGATACGTAGGCTATCCAAGTCTGAGGAGACTACCAAAGGTCTCCCCGCTAAAGACGGTAATAATAAGCCTCCCGAGAGCCTTGTGGTTCCTGGCCGTTGCATTCACGATTATCGGCATCTGCCACCCCCTGTCAGACCTGCAGGAGATAGAGGTAAACACACAAGGCAGGGAGATGATACTGGCGATTGACACGTCCTTCAGCATGACTGGCCGCGCCATGGAAGAGATAAAGTCCGTAGTTACGGATTTCATCGGGAATAGACCAAATGACCTCATAGGCGTAGTAATATTCGGTACAGATGCGGCCCTGGTGGTCTTACCTACCCAGGATTATACCCTGCTGGAGAACTCGATAACGAGAATCCAAGCCTCTCAGGTAGGTTTTCAGACTGCCATAGGCGAGGGGCTTTTCACTGCCATTACAGCGCTCATAGAAAACGATATGGGTAGTGACTTTGAGATTAAGAAGCTGCGGGAGGGAATTAATAAAGACCATCTTGACAACTATGCCATGAAGGTGGTGCAGAAGGTAACCGCAAAGGAAAACAGGATAATCATACTTTTCACGGACGGCATATACAACGTGGGCATAAACCCCGTAAGACCTTTCAGACTGGCCGCAAGACTCGGTATAAAGGTCTATGCCGTTGCAGTAGAACCCTCGGGAGAGACCGGTGTAGAGCCGGAGCAGGCCACCGAGAGGATAGCAGACCTGCAAAAAGGGGTGGCGTCAACAGGGGGTATATACTTCAAGACCAGCGGGGAGACCATAACCGGGCCACACTTCAGGAAAGAGGACTACGAGCAGGTAGCCAGATTTTACAAGGAAATAGATTCCATAGAAAGCAATAAGGTGTTGCTGGAGAAGATTACGAGCAAAAAGGACCTCTATTTTTACCCGGCGCTTTTAGGACTGGTCTGCGTTATAGGAATGGTCACCATAGAAAATATCTGGATAAAGATACCCTGAGGCAACAAAAAATGAACAGGACAAATCTTATAAAAGGGCTTGTCATTCTTTTATCCATCTGTCTTATAACCTACGGGATGGGTATCCGCAACCGCTGCCTGCTGACGGCGAAGGCCATGGAAGATATCTCCATGGGCAAGTACCACGGCGCCCTGGAAAGCTTGGGAAAGGCGAGAAACTCTATACTAAACAGAGTTCTCAATTATCTGGGCAGAGATGACCTTATACTCGAATACAACACCGGTGTAGTCCTCACGCTGTTGGAGGAGAAACGAGAGGCCGCCGCAAGGTTTGAGAAAGCCTCTACGGCAAGCGACCCTGACCTAAGGGCAAGGGCCCTATATAATGCGGCCAACCTGCTCGCCGATAACCTGGATTTCGCCAACGCCGCCCAGGGGTACGTAAAGGCACTTCAAATAAACCACAACGACTTCCAGGCAAAGAAAAATCTGGAGAGGATGCGTCTGGGCGAGCTGCAATTCTCCACCATGTTCAGCCCGGAAAAAGAGGAAAAGGAAGAAAGGGTTCAGGCCCTAAAGTTGATCCCCTGGGGCAACAGGTACAAATACAGCGGCAGCCCAAGGGTAAGGTGGTAAATGCTGGTCTTTAACAACGACGAATACCTCTGGCCCGTAGCCATATCCTGTTTCACCGTCTTCCTGCTTTACCTGTACTCCTATTGGAGAAAGAAGAGGTGGCTTAAAGATTTTGGCAGTATAGAGCTTATTGCGAGAGAAAGCCGTCTTCCCTGGGCATTCAGAGACATCCTAAAGGGTGTCTTTATCAGCCTTGCAGCCGCCGGACTCGCGCTGGTGCTGTTAGGCCCCAAGTGGCTCACCATAGAGGAACAATACGAGCATGAGGGCATGGAAATCGTCTTCGCCCTAGACGTATCCTTAAGCATGCTGGCGGACGACATCAAGCCAAACAGGCTTCAGCGGGCGAAGATGGAGATAGAAAACCTGGTGGGTGAGCTTCACAATGACAGCCTGGGCCTGGTTGTCTTTGCAGGAAAGGCATTCTCCTTACTCCCCTATCTGACCAAAGACTACGATCAAATTTTCCTCAGGATGCTGAACCTCGTAAAAGAGAATTATACACGTTTTGTCCCTTACGGCACAAATATCGGCAATGCCCTCCTAATCTCTATGGACAGCTTCAGCGATAAACCTAACGAAAAGGTGCTTATATTACTGACAGACGGTGAGGAACAGCTGGCCGTAAAGAGCCAGGCCGCTGAAGCCGCCAAACTGCTGCTCGAGAAGAAAAACATATATCTATACATGATAGGAATAGGAAATCCCAATACGCCGACCCGCATCCCGAAGAAAGACATGTACGGTACCATCGTCGGTTACGAGAAAGACCAGGACGATAAGATAATTGAGACACTGCCAAATCCGTCTTTTCTAAAGGAGATGGCAGAAATTACGGGAGGCAGCTACACACATGACGCAACGGGAGAGGAATTGAGAAAGATCTTCAGGTCCGCCGTAGAAAGTCACAGAAAAATCGTAGGGATAAGGACGAAAAACGTATTTATTGACACCTCCAGACACTTCCTTGCGGCAGCGGCCTTGTTCCTGGTTCTCGGCCTTTGTATCTAAACGACATACTACACATTATCAATAACGTTTGACAGTGCAGACTAAAGGTGTTAAACTTTTTTCGACATCCCTTGCGAGGTATAGTTAATGCATGCACTCATAAAGACGCTTACCTGTTCTCTATTATTGTCCACCTTCTTAATCTCCCAGGCAGAATCCATCGAGCTAACCCTAAGTGACAAGGATATAGAAAGTGCCATAGCGTACGGCACGGGAGGAAGAGACCTCACACACCCGGAGCTGCTCAAGGCATGGAGGGTAGACCTGGGCTATGGAGTGGGTGCGGCCACAATCATAACCCCCTTTGGAAGCTTAGTCGTACTGGCAAAAGAGAAGGCCAACCGATTCCTTGAGCCTACCGAACGTGAAATAAAAGAGACTTTAGACAAAGACAGAGGCAAGCTGGCCTTCGGATGTTCTCTCTACGGAAAGGATGCGTGGTTTGCAGACAAGTATAAAGCAGTCCTCCTGTATAAAGACAAAAAGATAGCGCCGAGCAAGGTGGAAGTCCCTCCCAGCGCGAACTACACCCGCTCTTACCCGAATTCTCCGCGCTATTGGGCCTTGTGCTTCTTCAAATTCGACATAGCCGACATAGACCCCAACACAAAGGTTACCTTGATTCTCAACGACGGCAAGGAGTTAAAATTCCCTTTTGATCTCGAAAAATTGAAATGATGCAGATAGAGAAACTGAAAAAAGACCTTGAGGGATGGGCCGCACGGTTCTTACTAAAACAGGTCTGCCGCTTCGGCTATTTATTTGAAGGCAGCAGTGTCGGCAGCGAGGTGGAGTCCTTAACCTTCCTCAAGAAGGAAGGTTACAAGTATTTCTATCAGACCTATAATAACGAAAATAAGGTCGTCTGGACCAGCCTCTTCGTCCCCTCGGAGTTACTCTTTGGCATGGGGCTACTCCCGTTCAGCCTTGAGGTCGGCGCCGCTCTCTTTGCGTGCGCAGGCTATAGCCCTAAGGGTTTAATGGAGGCGGATTCCGAAGGGATACCCATTGACGTATGCTCATTCCACAAGTCAGCCCTTGGGTTTGCCTATAAGAGCTATTTCCCCAGGCCGATCATCCATGCGGCGACAAGCAGCCTGTGCGACTCTAACCTGAAAATGATAAGAATTTGTGAGTCTATTACCAAGAAAGATACGGTGGCGCTGGATGTACCCTATGAACTAAGCGGCGAGTCGGTACGATACCTGGCAGGACAGCTCAGAAATCTCGTCAAAAGACTGGAAGAGGTGTCTGGCTGCAGAATGGACCCCGACAGACTCAGAGAGACCATGGAAAGGGCAAATATAACACGTCAGCGTATGCTGGAGGTAAACAATATAAGGGTCAGCCAGTTTTCACCGCTGATGGGGGTGAGGGCACTGGGCTTTATGCTGCCAACCTATCTGCTTTCTGGCTCTAAGATATCGGAAGAGTTCTATACAAGACTTGCTCAGGAACTCAAGGAAAAGGTAAAGGCCAAAGAGGAAAGCGGCCTGAAACCCGATAGAAAGATAAGACTGCTCTGGTTGGAACTCAAACCCTATTTCAAGAACGAGATACCGGGAAATATCGAGGTGAACAGCGACGTCAAGATCGCCTTTGAAGAGACAAACTATGTATACTGGGATGAGCTGGACCCCGACAGCCCCTACGAGAGTCTCGCCAGAAAGCTCATCTCCAATCACAACAACGGCCCGCTGGAACGAAGGATAAAGGTCATCAAAAAGCTGGTAAGGAAATATGATATAGACGGCGCAGTGGTATTCTCCCAGTGGGGGTGCAGACGCAATAACGCCGCCGTGCCCATCGTAAAGAAAGAACTCCTGCGCGAGGGTGTTCCGCTGTTGAACATAGACGGAGACTGCGTAGACAACCAAAACGTAATGGCAGGTCAGATAAGCACTAGATTTGAAGGATTTCTGGAAATGCTGAGGGCGGGAAGACATGAGCAGAAGGAAGTCATCCAGGCCTAGAACCAAGGCCCCGACCTATAAGGGGAAA
>Ga0155546_190_pt1 | contig 18783 bp, 16 predicted proteins | sample RifCSPhighO2_12_FD_107203 | JGI IMG/M metagenome (GOLD analysis project Ga0155546, IMG submission 107203) | Planctomycetes bacterium RIFCSPHIGHO2_12_FULL_51_37
CGTCATTAAACGCCCACGATTTCAGGACCTTGCCGCCGGGAATGGGAATCTCCCGGAAGCGGGAGCCGTCAACGTAGGCTATCTCTGCCCCTGAGCGTCTTGCGGCCTCCTCTATACCGCTGATTTGATATGAAGGTTTTGGATTATTGGAGCAGGTGTGGTCCATTACCCTCACCCTCGATGCGCCGGCATCGAGGCACAGATTTACCAGTGCTGCCACCAGATAAGGGTTGGTGTTTGCGGCGAACTCGGGGGCCCTGTTCCAGGAGATATTGGGCTTGATTACTACGCGGTCGCCCCTGGACACTAATTTCTGCATGCCCCCAAGGGCAGTCAGGGCCCTGGTAGTCATATCCCGGATAATATCTGCCTCATCCCTGTCACCTACGTTATTAGAACAGTGGGCTACAACTGTCCCTTTTTTCAGTCCGCTCTCCTTGAATTTTTTGAGGGGTTTTTGCGCCCTATGGGATGTACGCAGGTAGGACAGGCCGTAGAGACCGATTCCGGTCCCCACGGCCGTCTTAAGAAAGGTTCTTCTCGAAATGTCTTTACCCATGGCGAACTAGTACGCAGAACGATGTTTTATCCGGCAGGCCAGCAGTGTAGGGTTATAACTATAATCATTCCGTCCAAGATTCCCACCGGGGCAAGCCTCTCGGTGCAGTCGCCCTTTGTTACCTCAATGCTCGTGATAAGAGTGCCGGCGGTCTCCAGCAGGCACTTCCCATTAACGTCTGTGGTAAAAGTGTTCATTTCCTTACCTACCGTTACCGCTACCTTTGCACCTTCTATTACGCTGCCCATCTTGTCTACGGCAATTACGGTCATCTTGGCCGGCTGTTCTGCCAATATAGAATCGCTTGAGAAGACAAACAAAACCGCTAGTAATGATACTGTTACTAGAGCTAATGTCTTCATCTGTTTTACCTCCCTTTCTCTAAGGAGGGTTGTTTTGTTTGATTTAGATCAACCCATAGGGCGTGTAAGTCCAATTTACTCAAAACTTACATAATTACGCCCCATCTCGACGGTCAAACCGTCTGGGGATTTCTAAGTTTATTATAATCTCTTTTGCCTATAGAAAAAACGTTCTGCAGTTCAGTCGAAGAGTGCGTCCACAAACCTGTCCGGATCGAACTTCTGTATGTCATCAGCTCCCTCTCCCAGGCCCAGGAATTTTACGGGTATCTTTACCTCATCCTGCATTCCGATAACTATGCCGCCTTTGGCCGTACCGTCAACCTTTGCAAGGAAGAGACCCGTAACGTCAATAACCTCCTTGAAGAGCTTTGCTTGAGATATGGCGTTTTGTCCAGTCGTTGCGTCCAAGACCATCAGTACTTCATGCGGTGCGCCTTCTATCCTTTTTGAGAGAACCCTCTTTATTTTACCGAGTTCCTGCATAAGGTTCTGCTTTGTATGAAGCCTTCCGGCGGTATCTACTATTACAATATCCATGCCCCTGGCGACAGCGGCCTCAACGGCATCGTATGCCACGGCGGCAGGGTCCGCCCCCTCACCGTGTTTCACAATCTGCGCCCCAATGCGGCCAGACCATATCTCTAGTTGCTCCGTGGCGGCGGCCCTGAAGGTGTCTCCGGCCGCCAGTAACACCTTTTTCCCGTCCTTGACAAGCATGTTCCCTAATTTTGCAATGGATGTGGTCTTGCCGCTTCCGTTTACGCCGGCCACCATAATTACGGTTGGGGGAGCCGGGGCCATATGCAAGTCCCTGCAGTCTTCCTTAAAGCGTTCTTTAAGCCTTGTCTTGAGGAGTTCCTTCATTCCGGCAGTATCGGTAACTTCTCCCGACTCCCAGGCGTTCCGTAGTTCCTCAATGAGCCTGGTTACGAACTTTACACCCATATCGGCTTCTATAAGGGCGGCCTCTAACTCCTCAATCACATCTTCATTTATATCTTGTTTGAGGGAAAGCAGGCCGTGCAGATTACTCTCAATACGAGTCCTGGTCTTCTGGAGACCTTTCTTGAGTCCATCAAGGTCAATCCAAGAGTCCAGGGAAAGCCAAGAGGAGGCATTGGTTTTGGGCCCGGCTTCTTTACTCTCCTCTTTTGTTGGGATACTCTTCGGTGTATCGGCAACCACAACCCCTTTGTCCGGGTGTTTCTCGGCTTCCTTCTTGCCCTCTCCCACACCTGCCAGTTCTTTTAAATAATCAAATACCATGGACTAACCTCACTGTATCTCCTCACGTAGCGGTTGCGACAGCCCTCCTCCGCCTACACCGTTCCCTCAGGGCGTGCACCATTTTATTGGAAACCGTTACCTTTCCTAGAGGTACGTTTGGTTTCCTCAGTCCGTGAAAGTCAGAACCTCCGGCTATTGCCAGGTCATATTCCTTTGCGATGCGAAGATATTTTTCCACCGTCTCCGGTGTATGGGAGGGGTAATATACTTCTATGGCCTGCAGGCCGTTTTCCACGAGAAAGTGTATGAGGGCATCTCTTTCTCCAAGTCCTGGGTGGGCATAGACGGATACTCCCCCGGCGCCATGTATGAGTTCTATCGCCTGTTGAGGAGTAAGACTCAATTTGGGCACGTACGCGGGGCCGTCGTCGCTAATGTACCTGGCAAAGGCCTCCGTAACGCTGCTGGAATATCTGCGTTTCACTAGTACCTCCGCCACGTGCATCCGTCCGGGTGGGCTGCCGCCGGCCAGATTAAGGATTTCTGCCGTCTCAATATTTACGTTAAGACCCCTCAACTTTTCCACGATTGTTGATATCCTGCCCACTCTTTCTTCACGCAGTTGAATAAGTTTCTCTACCAGGTTACTGTCATTAATATCGATAAACAGGCCAAGTATGTGTATCTCAAACGGATGGATGTAGCCGGACACCTCAACGCCGGGTATCACGTTGACATCCCTTTTTTCACCTTCAAGCTGGGCAGGCCGCACGCCGTCCGTGGTGTCGTGGTCGGTTATGGCTACCGTCTTAAGTCCAATCCGGGCCGCCTCCTTAATCACCTCCTCGGGATAGAACGTGCCATCGGAACATATGGTGTGGACGTGCAAGTCCGCCTTACCGTAATCCACAACGGAAGGCCCCCCCGCCTCTGCTGTGTCCTTTTTCAACCTCTTGCCGTCGCGGCTGGTATAGACCTTGTCCAGTATGCCGTTCACAAACATGCTTGAGTTCTCGGTGCTGTATTTTTTGGCGAGTTCTATTGCCTCATTGACTGAGACTTTTGGGGGGATATCGTCTCTGAAGAGAATTTCGTAGACTGCCAGACGCAGGATGCATCGGTCTACAACGGCCATGCGCGGGAGCTCCCAGTTCTCCACGGCAGAGGTGATCTCTTTGTCTATCTCTCCCAGGTGATTCTGGCAGCCTTTCACCAGTTCAGAGGCGAATTGTCCAACCTTTTCATCACCTGCCCTGCCGACACAGAAGGAGACGGCGTCCTCCAATACATCTCGCCCACGTATCTCTATCTGGTACAGGGCCTGCAGAGCCAACTCCCTGGCCCGTGTTCTCTTTCTCATGCCTATTACAGCCTACCTCTTCTTTTTTATTGAATTCAGACGTCCAAATAAATTTGCCATTTCTATAGCGCTCTTTGCGGCCTCTGACCCACGGTTGCCGCTGCGCGTACCCGCCCGGTCCACGGCGTGTTCAAGGGTCTCTGCGGTGATAACACCAAAGATGGTGGGGACGCCTGTCTCAAGACCTACCTGGGCCACACCCTTTGACGCCGCGCTGGCAACGTATTCAAAATGCGGAGTCTGGCCGCGCAGTACAGCGCCAAGACAGACAATGGCATTATATCGTCCGGTCTTGGCAAGCACCAAGGCTGCCGATGGTATCTCGAATGAACCTGGAACCCAGCAGACGTCTATGTCGCCCTCCTTTACACCATGCCGGAGGAGACAGTCCTGCGCACCCTCCAGGAGTTTTCGGGTAATAAACTCGTTAAACCGACTCACAACCAGACAAAAGGTCTTTCCGGTGCCAATAAGGTCACCCTGATATATCTCGCCCATTGACTTACTCCTTCTATCTCGCATTTTTAGGAGGACAGAGGAAGCATATCTTCATAAAGTCAAAAACTGAAAGTACCACAAAAATGACCCTATTTCAAGGTAATTCAAATACTTGTAATCAACCTCCAACTTTATTATCATAGCAGAACTTCTTATTTTATGGCGGAAGAGATACATAACTAAATGCCCATAAAAGAGCGAAAAGAGTGTAGCGTTGGAGCTTGCTCTCCGCCTGAGGCGGATTGAACGTGGCAGCAAGCTGCCACGCTACATAACAGACTCCTGACTTAGCTCAGAATGACACAGGGAATTGTAGCGACTTTCGCAAAAGACCCGAAAATATACTATGCCCATAAAAGAACTCGAAACGGAAGTAGAAGAACGGCGGTTCACCGTCGGTGAACACCTCGAGGAACTCCGTGCACGTATCATCCTGTGCATCCTGTCCCTCTTCGTCTGCTTTATAATATGCTGGATATTCAAGGCGGACATCTTATGGCTCGCCGGCAGACCCCACAGCCTTACCATGGAGAAACTGGGGCTTCCAACCACCCTAAAGGTCCTGAGCTATCAGGAGGGATTCTTTGCCTATCTGAAACTGTGCCTTATCAGCGCCCTGTTTTTCGCCTATCCCTTCATCATCTACCAGGCCTGGCGCTTCGTGGGGGTGGGGCTGTATCCGCACGAGCGCAGATACGTAAAGACCTTCCTGCCCATATCCTTTGTGGCGTTTGTCGCCGGGTCAATGTTCGGTTACTTATTCCTTATCCCGCTCTGCCTGTACTTCCTGATAAACATACTGGGGCCGGGTATTGAGCCTGTCATTACCATGTCTCAGTACATCACACTGGTCTTTCTGCTCACCCTCGCTCTGGGAATAGTCTTTCAGATACCGCTGGTAATGCTGCTCATTGCAAAGATCGGCGTGTGCAGCGCGGAGGACTACGTCACATACCGAAAGTACATCATACTGGGCATCTTCATCCTGGCCGCAGTCATCACCCCGCCAGACCCCTTCAGCCAAATCTCTACGGCAATACCCATGATGGGACTGTACGAGCTGGGCATCCTGCTTGTGAGACCAACCAGGACGGCCATCATGTACGCAGGGGGGATTGCGGTTGCAGCCCTTCTTGTCGCACTCGGCCTGTACGTATACCTCACGATGCCGGCGGTAGGCAGGATAGATTCCAGTAACGGGACAGTCTCCCTCTCCAGCCCGAAAGACCAGGCCGCCCACAGCATCCATAAAGGCACTGTACTGCAAACGGGCAAGAACTCACGCACCACGTTCTCACTCTCTGACGGTATCCGCATCTACGTAAATCAGGAATCAAGTCTTACAATAATGGGCAAGAGGGCAGTGCGACTTGAGAAAGGTGAAATTCTCATAAGCATAAAGGAGAGCGGCGACACCTTTGAGGTAGTCACGCCAAGCGGGCAGGTGACCTTAGAAGGGGACGCAGGGGACAAGGGTGCGGAACTGGACGTGAAGGTACTTAACGGCGCCCTCACCGTAGCCGCCATAAAAGGTAATGCCACAATTGTTACGGAAGAGGAACGGCGGACGGTAAAGACGGGCCGTCAGCTCACCCTATCCCCCGGCGGCCAGCCGGTGGATATGGGAGAAGTAACTGAGTGGATGAAGGGATTGGAGCTAAAAGCGAAATCTAAATAGGAAAACATTATAATACGAGACCTCTGCAAAACTCTGCATCCACCTTAGGCGGATCATTCTGAGGGAGCAAAAGCGACCGAAGAATCTAGAAGTGTAGCGTCCCGATCTCCGCATCGGACGAACAAAATAAACAAACGTCTGGAACGGAGGCCAGACGCTACAAAAACCAGATTTTTGCCAGAGGCGAATATCTCCACCAAAGCTGTAGTGGTCGAGTCATGTCAGGGGCAGATCCGCCTTTGGCGGACTTGCTCGACTTGAGGTAGGGGTTCAAAATTTTGAACCCCCTACAATGTACCTTGTAGGGGCAACTCCCTGTGGCTGCCCGTTATTTCTTTGACGCACGAGAACGATTTGGACTCAAAGACCTGGTCAACGTAAACATAGAAAACCTTCCTGTGGAAATGGTTGACTAGGAAATAGTCATCACTAGCCCCAAGCCGATATCTAAATTATGTGCTAAACAAGACCATTTGCCCTTTTGCAGTATAGGCCATGTCCCGATCAGAATAAAACTGGCTAGCCTGAAAATATTGAAGTGTTTTTCCCAAAAAGTCTTTTTTGCTGATCTTGGCGAGCGGGAAAAAACTAAGAGCATACTTTTTATAATATCTGCTATTAGGGTTAACGCCCGCAATTTTCTTTGGTAGGCCACACCGAAGCATTGCATCTGCGCACAGTTTCTTTCCTTGTTGGTTAGACGTATTGTCATATATCTGACTGAATGTACCCATAATAATATCTACAAATTGTATTAAGTGGCTTCCACTAGGGTTGTCTGGTTCTTCTTCGTGGTCAGAATTGACCTCTACTATTCGATAAGAATTAAAGCTAATACTTTCTCTTCTATCTAAAGATTTTTCTAATGTTTCAAATATAGGCTTTGTATGAAATGCGTCTTTATCTTCATGGCTCCTTTTGTGAGAAAATATCCTGTTCAATACAACACTACTGTATCCAACTGTTGAATTGAGAAAAAACCACTTTATAGCACTGTACAGCCCGATTTGGAAAAATCTATTATAAATCCTGTGATCTCTTGTGTCAGACCTCCATAATTGCTTTTCAATTTGTTGCAGATTAATACCCAATAAGTAAAAATAGAAATCATTAAATCCTTCCGCACCAAAGTAATTAATCCATCTAACAGCTAAATCATTTTCAGTGCGAGTATTATCTATGTCCTTAAAATGTATTTCTTTTTCCCATGCAGATTGCTTTCTATGGTGAATAAGAGCTTCTAGCACTTTGTTTTCGTTCTCAACTGGAACAAAACAAAATGAATGATAAAACCATTGACTGGGAATTTTTCGTTCATCATGATAAAGATTTAATGTAATTCCCTTTCTTTGGGATGCAGGATTACCAAAAAGGTCTTTCACGAGTTCCACACTTTATCTAAGTGCCGTCTTGACAAATTCTGGCGCTCATCTCTCAGTACTATTAAAGAGGAGAAGCTGTGCTGAATTCGCACTGCAAGCCTTTTTAAGCTGCAGATACCTTTCCATCTTTCTATCCAGATATACAGTTGAACCTTCGTACAATGTTTTTGCAACATTGTATACCTCTGACTTTTTCCGTATCTTCACTTCAAATGTTTTACTATTCGGCCTTGTGCGATGTAAAGTGGGCCTGCTTCCCAACAGCCCTTGAGAGCAAGTCCAGTTTACAAACGATTCTAGTAATGTACGGGAACCAAGCAGATTGAGACCCCAAGATTTTCCACATTTTGCACTTCTATTCTTTGTTACGTATAAACTCCCGTCTCCGTCGAAATATCCTCGCCAGAAATGTTTCAAAAGTTCGTTTGGCATTTTTGGAGGAAGCAGTTCTTCATAGGATTTACATGGAACAATGCCGTGTTTTATTAATGTCTTACAGAAATATTCATTTGTAAAATCCAGTCTGGGTATAGGTCTATTATCGGTATATATTTGATGTGTTGAATTGAGTGCGGTTCTCAGTTTCACTAGATGGCCAATGTCAGGTGTTTTAAGGCCCATACTAAATCTATAAGAAGCCGTTCCTTTTTTGTGGTAAATGTTTCCGTCCGCCATAATAAAACCTATCCAGTACACCTTTTTTTCTGTGTCAATCACATCAAAATAAGTGTAATCTAGTTCGTGACATTTTCTTGTTGAGCCTGGCCCTATTCGGGGTCTCATTTTTATCCCCCTGCGCCGCAACATATGATAAACACTCTCGTGCCTTATAGAGAATCTATCTCCAATAGCACGCAAGGACATGCCTTCTTTGTACAGCTTGACTATCTCTTCCACTTGTTCTTCGGTTAATTTCATTACAAGACCATATACACTATAGCCTTACGCAAAAACCCTTATTTATTGGTAAATAAAGCACTTTTTCTCCAATTAAACAAGAAATATTTGAGGCAAAATGTCAGGTAGTTAGTGGAAGGTGAACCCGTAGACAGAGAAGCAGACTTGAAACCCGTCACATCATATTACTCTTAAAGAGAAAACTTTAACGCTGACAAGGTCTTATAGATAATGATTTTTACACAGCCTGCACCTGCGCCTTGGCGGTTTCGAAGACCCTGTCGAATCCTTGCGGGTCGTTTACTGCCATCTCGGCAAGTTGCTTGCGGTTTAGCTCTATGCCGGCCTTTATCAGGCCGCCCATGAATTGACTGTAGCTCAGGCCGCGCTCCCTGGCGGCGGCGTTGAGGCGCACTATCCAGAGGTAGCGGAACTGGCGCTTCCTGGTCTTCCTGTCACGGTAGGCATAGACGCCGGCCTTGAGGAGGGTTTCTTTAGCCTTCCTGAAGCGGCTCTTTCTGTTTCCCCAGAAGCCCTCGGCTTGTTTTAATAGTCTCTTTCTGCGGAGTCTCTTGGCTACTCCATTTCGTGCCCTTGGCATCCTACAATCTCCCTTCTGAAACGGGCAGGTCCGTTTTCAGGCGTTGTGTCGTTAACACACGGCCATGCAACACCTGCCACAAAAATCCCTAAACGACGTCTACCGGACTACTGGCCTAACAGCCGTTTTATCGTTCTGGCCCGGACTCCTGTAATCAGAGCCTTTTTCCTGAGCCGACGGCACCGCTTGGCGTTCTTGGTAGACATAAGATGACTCTTAAACGGCTTGGCATGCTTTACCTTGCCGCCTGCGGTAATCTTTACCCTCTTTGCTAATCCCTTGTGTGTCTTTATCTTCGGCATCTGGGGAAAACCCCTTGGTCTGTCATTTGGGTGCCAGTATTATACCCATGCGGCGCCCATCCATGGCGGACGTTTTTTCTATCTTAGCAACGTCTTCCAATGCCTTGATAAACTCGTCCAGCATCCCTTTTGCGCTCTCGGTATGCATCCGCTCTCTGCCGCGAAAGATCATATTTACCAAAACCTTGTCCTTCTTTTCAAGGAATTTCCTGGCCTGACGAATCTTTGTCTCCAGGTCGTGGGCATCGGTCTTGGGCCTCAGCCTCAACTCCTTTAAGTGTGTAACGTGCGGTTTGTGGTGAGCCTTCTTCTGTTTGTACTTGAACTTGCCGTAATTCATCAGCCGACAAACAGGCGGGGTTGCTTCCGCGGCAACCTCTACCAGGTCCAAATCCGACTCTCTGGCCTTCTTCAGTGCCTCCTCGCGGGGGACAATGCCGAACTGCTCACCGGCCTCACCAATAAGTCTTACCTCTCTGGCAGCAATCCTTTCGTTAATCCTAGATTTCTGTGAAATAGAGAATCACCTCACTTTCTTGTAATAGTCGTAAATTCAGATTATACTTTCTCATTAATCTCCCTCTCCAGGCGCTCCAGAAGCTTATCCACCGTGCACTGTCCCTCGTCGCCGTTTTTTCGAGTCCTTACGGACACCAGTCCATTCTCCATCTCCTTGCCGCCGACTATCAGGAGATATGGGACCTTCTCCAGGGTTCCTTGCCTTATCTTATAGCCGACCCTCTGGTTGGTGTCGTCGCACTCTGCCCGCAGGCCGTGTCCCTCAAGTTTCTTCTTTACGGTATGGGCATAATCGTTGGTTGCCTCGGAGACGGGCAGCAACCTTACCTGAACGGGCGCAAGCCACAGCGGGAAGTCTCCACCGTAATGTTCAATAAGGGTGCCGAGGAAACGTTCCATGGCGCCAAGCACGGTGCGGTGTACCATTACTACCCTGTGGTCTTTTCCGTCAGGGCCCCTGTAGTGCACGTCGAAGCGCTCGGGAAGGTTAAAATCTACCTGGATGGTCGGTCCCTGCCAGCCCCTGCCGAGGGCGTCTTTTACCTTAATGTCTATTGATGGGCCGTAGAATTTGGCCTCGCCCTCGCCCACGTAGTAGGGTAAATCTTTTATCTCAAGCGCCCTCCTCAATGCCTGTTCAGCCATAGTCCATGTTTCGTCCGTACCGATGTACTTTTCTTTCTCGCCTCTGCCTCTGACGGCGAGTTCTATCTCGTATTCCTTAAAACCAAAGGAGGTAAGCATGTATTTGGCCAGGTCTATTACCCCTACTATTTCTTCTTCCAACTGCTCAGGGGTGCAGAAGATGTGGGCGTCGTCCTGGGTAAACCCCCTGACTCTGAGGAGGCCGTGCAGGACCCCGGAGCGCTCGTATCTGTAGACCGTGCCCAGTTCTGCAAACCTTAACGGAAGGTCGCGGTAACTCCTCATCTCGGACTTGAAGATGAGTATGTGGAAGGGGCAGTTCATGGGCTTTACCAGATACTCGGCGGTCTCCACTTCAAAGGGACTGAACATGCTTTCTCGGTAAAAACCCCAGTGTCCGCTGGTGTGCCAGAGTCCGGACTTGGCTATGTGTGGGCTGTATACCACCTGGTAGCCCCTTTTATAATGTTCGTCGCACCAGAACCTTTCGATTATGTTGCGTATGCGCGCGCCTTTCGGATGCCAGAGTACCAGCCCGGCACCGACGTCGTCTTTGATGCTGTATAAATCCAGCTCCTTTCCCAGATGTCTGTGGTCGCGTCTCTTTGCCTCCTCGAGCAGCTTCAGGTATTTATCAAGTTCCTGCTGCCGGAAGAATGCCGTGCCGTAGATGCGTTGCAGCATAGGGTTTGTTTCTTTACCCCTCCAGTAAGCGCCAGCTACGCTGAGGAGCTTAAATGCGGGCGCGCGGCCTGAGCTGGGTATATGCGGACCACGGCAAAGGTCCAAGAACTCTCCCTGTGTGTAGAAACTGACCTCCTCTCCCTCCGCGATGTCGCTGATCAGCTCCATCTTGTAGGGCTGACGTTCCACCTCCATCTTTTTTATGGCCTCGTTCCTGGACAGGGTCTTTCTGCTAAAGGAGATATCCTCCTTTATGATCTTTCTCATCTCCGCTTCTATATTTGCCAGGTCTTCCTCGGTTAACGGCCGTTCTAGATGAAAGTCGTAGTAGAAACCGTTTTCTATGGTGGGACCGATACCCAACTTTGCCCCGGGAAAGAGCCTGCACACGGCCTGTGCCATTATGTGGGCGGTGCTGTGACGAAGGATCTCCAGGGCTTCCGGAGAGTCCTCGGTTATTACGGAGAGGGATGTATCACGGGTGAGAGGAAAGCTCAGGTCAACCAACGTGCCATTGGTCTTACCGGCTAGGGCCTTCTTCTTAAAGGGGCCGCCCAGGTCTTCGGCGACCTCACCAACGGTGGTTCTCTCTCTATAGGTCTTTTCTAAACCGTCCGGTAAAACTACCTTTATCATAAATTACCGTAAAAATTTTCCGCATGGTGGGCGATACTGGATTCGAACCAGTGACCTCTTGCGTGTCGAGCAAGCGCTCTAGCCAACTGAGCTAATCGCCCGTAAACACATGGCTCAAAATGCTAACACAAAGGATTTTAGGTGTCAAGGAGTAAAAGCATATCAAAGAAACGTTGCCGTGGATAGTAACACTTTACAGGACCAAGACTTAGTTTAGTGCAAGACCGGCCTCCCAAACGCCTTCCTCAGGGACATGAACAGCTCTCTCAGTACCAGGCGCTTGTCTTCTAAGGCCTTTAGGTGAAATGGCAGTACACAGCCGCAGCGCGTGCAGTCGGCCATGGGGCCCATCATACAGGGCCTTTTCTCACGGCCTTGAGGGTCGAAGCAGAAAGACACCTGACTAAACAGGCAGTCGCGGGTTATGGCCTGACACCTGTCGGACCGCATCATTTCAAATACTTCATTGGGGAGAAAGATAAAGTCTCCGTGTATACCCTTCAATCTTATAAGGTCGTCTATAACCCTGTCCCGTAGCTCCCAGCCTGGCCATAGGTTATCGTTTTCGAGGCCCTTCACGGGGGTGTAAAACTGGAAGAGCACTCCCCTTACACCACCCCTCTCACGCCATTCATCTACAAAGGTTTCTACGCCCCTGTAGTTCTCCCTGGTAATCACCATGGACAGTAATATCTTTAGGTTCGGCCTGTTTACGTTTTTCACTATTTTGTCATACGTACCCTTGCCCCGCATCGAGTCGTGCATCTCGCGGGGGCCATCTATTGATATGTAAAAATTTACGTCAGGCCAGAAGGGAAGCTCCATCGTCCCGTTAGTGGTAACCAGGTTTGATTTAAAATATCGCATGCCCCTTTCGATTAGACTCTTTCTAAGAAGCGGTTCACCACCGATCCAAGAACACTGATAAAAGGGGAATCCCTCTTTTTTCAGCCCCTCAAATTTTTCAATCCACTCATCATCCGTGAGCTCCGGCTCCGACTCGTAGTCGTGGGCGTAGAAATAACAGTGGCGGCAACGCAAGTTGCAGCGGTTAGTTACGTCTATTGAGCCTATTGCCCCCTTGGGCTTGCCGAAGATGTCAAAACGGGCAAGGTCGTATACCTTGAAGAGGAATTTGGCACCCTCTTTGCCCATTATCCTGCTTGAGATGTCAAAGAGGTTGTCCCGCAGACGTCTTTGCTCTGTTATCTGTAGCTCTTTTTCCTTTACGCTAACCATATACCCTTCCGCTGCATAAATGGAAACAAATTTACGGCGAAAAAGCAATAGAATTTCATCAGATGCCCACCCCACCGAAGCAACTATTCTCTTATAATTGGCATTTGCCTACTTGACAATATATAACGATTCGGTTTAATAGGGTTTATGAATCTTTTAAAATAAGAAAACAACGGGGAGTCTTAAAGACCATGACATACACGGCGAAGGTACGTTACGGTCTGATGAAATTCGTGAAGGATTTCTGCTCGGATTTACCAGACCTGAGGATCGGCGACAGAGTGATCATAGGCTCCGAGAGGGGTCAGGAGGCTGGAGAAGTCTTGACACCTCCCAGGGAGGTTCACGGGTGCGACTGCAGCTCGTGTCCCAAACTGGTGCGCAAGACGACGGAGGAGGACGAAAAACAGCTTGAACAGATAGAAGAGGAACTGATACCCAAAGAGTATCGGTTCTGTGCGGAGAGGATACGTGAGCTGAAATTGCCCATGAAGCTCACCTCGGTGGAGCATCTCCACGACGCAAAGAAGATCATTTTCTACTTTGTGTCCCAGGGCAGGGTTGACTTCAGAGAACTGGTAAAGGACTTGGCCAGGGAGTACAAGACCCGTATCGAGATGAGGCAGATAGGGGTAAGAGACGAGGCAAGGCTCCTTGCCTCATACCAGCGCTGCGGCAGAGAACTCTGCTGTAAGACATGGATGAAAGACCTGGAGCCGGTTACGATGAAGATGGCGAAGAACCAGAAGGCAACCCTCGACCCCTCAAAGATCTCGGGCAGGTGCGGAAGGCTCATGTGCTGTCTCCGCTACGAAAACGGCGTCTACGAAGACCTGAAATCCACCCTGCCGAAAAAGGGGTGCGAGGTATCTACGCCCCACGGTAGGGCAAAGGTCCTGGACTATGAGATACTGAGACAGAAAGTAACCGTCCAGACAAACGATGAACGCATCCTGTTTGTAGACGCAAAGGACATCATAAAATCAAACGATGGAAACAAACAAGCCGTTGGGTAAAGGAAGTTTTTACCTCACCACTCCCATCTACTACGTAAACGATGCACCTCACATAGGACACTCATACACGACCGTTGCCGCCGATGCCTTGGCACGATACGAGAGGCTGAAGGGGAGGGACGTGTTCTTCCTTACAGGTACGGATGAACATGGACAAAAGATTTACAGGGCTGCCCAGGCCTGCAACGAAACGCCCGAGACGCTGGTAAACCAAGTGGTGGAGAGATACAAATGTCTGTGGAAAAACCTCTTCGTATCAAACGATGATTTTATAAGAACCACCGAGCCCAGGCATACAAGGCGGGTGCAAAAAGTCTTTCAAAGGTTGTGTGACAAAGGTGACATATATCTGGGTGAGTATGAGGGGTGGTACTGTACCCCGTGCGAGAGCTTTTGGACTACCGGACAGCTGATTGAAGGCAAGTGCCCTGAATGCAGCCGCACCGCGGAAAGGTTGAAGGAAGTGAACTACTTCTTTAAACTCTCCAAATACAGGGATAAGATTCTACAGCACATCGACAGGAATCCGGAGTTTATTCAACCCGAGTCGAGGAGAAATGAGCTCCGGAACCGCCTGTTGGCCGGTGTTGACGACGTCAGCGTAAGCCGCCAGTCGCTGCCCTGGGGCATCCCCGTGCCGATGGACCCTGAGCATACGATTTACGTGTGGATAGATGCACTGCTGAATTACATAACCGCCCTGGGCTACGACGACGAGATGGAGAGGTTCAACAGATACTGGCCTGCAGACGTCCATCTTATAGGAAAAGAGATACTGTGGTTCCACGGTGCCATATGGCCGGCGGTGCTCATGGCACTTGATTTACCGCTTCCCAAAAAGGTCTTTGCCCACGGGTGGTGGACCATTGAGGGACAAAAGATTTCAAAATCGCTGGGCAACGCAATTGATCCCCTTAAGATCACGGAGCAGTACGGGGTGGATGCCTATAGGTATTTTATTCTGCGTGAGGTGCCTTTCGGCATGGATGGTAATTTTTCGTACACCATGCTGGTCCATCGTATAAACAGCGACTTGGGAAACGATCTGGGCAACCTCCTGATGAGGAGTCTTACTATGATAGAGAAATTCTCCGATGGTAAGATCCCGTCACCCCAGGGCACCAGAGAAGAAGACATAAACCTCACGGAAGGCGCCGCCCGTCTGGAGACAAAGTTAGATGAGGAGATGAAGGCCCTCCAGTTTAGCCAGGCATTAGAGACCGTATGGGAGTTTGTGGCCCAAACCAACAAGTATATAGAAGAGTCGAAACCGTGGGTGCTGGCCAAAAAGGACAAACAGGCACTGTCCACGACGCTGTATAACATAGCGGAGGCACTGAGGCTTATATCCATCCACATATCTCCTTTCATGCCTCAAACCTCCAGGGAGATATTCTCACAACTGGGCATACCTGAGGAAGACCGCTTCCAAAGGTCCGAAAGGACCTGGGGGAAACTCAAACCTCTGACCAAAACGAAAAAAGGCAAGGCACTTTTTCCCAGGATAGAGATGTCTGCACAACTGGCATAGTTAAGAGGTGACAGTAACTTGAGCAAGAAGTCAACGTATAAGACCTGGTGGGACAAGCTCTATAGCCTCACCAAAAAGGACCCGCGCTATCCCCTCCCGGCGTATCAGTTTGTGTTTGAGGCCCTGGACCATACCGTACACAGACTTAAAAAGAATCTGGCCAGTCAGTTGGAGCGGGACCGCCACGTTACGGGACAAGAGCTCCTTGATGGAGTAAACGATTACGCCCTCGAACAGTTCGGCTACATGGCCAGGACGGTATTCGAACAATGGGGCACGGTCCGCGGGAAGGATTTCGGAGAAATCGTCTTCAACCTCGTTGAAAATGGTTTAATGGGTAAGACGGAATCCGACAGCAAGAACGACTTTGAGGTAGGTTACGACTTTCAAAAAACCTTAGAAGAGCAATTCGCATTTACGGGTGAATTTGACGTAAGTCTACGATTGGACGATTTCCTCAAGGCAAGATACAAGTAGACTGAGGCCTACGCAAAACCATAATTTAGAACCCCTGAAAAGACCACAAGACGTTATTTCCACTAAAAGCACCCTAATGTGTTCTGCTTAGAGGGTGGGATTCTGAATAGCCGACAACTGCACCTGATTTCGCACAGTTGACCTCTCTGTACAATTAAGGTATAATTGTCCTAAATACCTGTCTCCGAAACATTTTTCAAAATTCCAAGATAGTCAGTAATAATTATGGTTATCCCCAACGACGGTCAGCCTGACCTACTCACGGGGAACAAATCTATGGGTCCCCTAGAGGACGGCCAAACGGCAATCATAATTGGAGGTGGCCCTGCCGGCTCAAGTTGCGCCATTACTCTCAAGACGATGGGCAGGAAACTGGGTAGAGAGATAAACGTCGTCTTATATGAGGGCATGAGGTTTGATGACAGATGCATCAAGAGGGTTGGCGTCTTGGCCCATCCTCTAACGCAGACATTGGAAGAAATGATAGGCGTACCGTTCCCGTGCCAGGCGATCGAAAGAAAGATAGTCGGGTACTATCTCCACTCAGGTAACGCCAAAATAAGACTTCACATGGGGGGGAAACTCTCCTATGTGGGGCATAATGTAGCTATTGACCGCTACCTGTTGGACAAGGCCAAAGAGCTGGGTGTAAGAGTTATTCCGGGAAGGGTCGAGGGTATAAAATTCCATTTTGACTGCGTTTCAGTGGAAAGCAGCCTGAAGGGGGTAACGAAAGTAAAGGGAGACGTCTTGGTGGGCGCCTTCGGACTGGACGCAGGAGCGGCGCACCTTCTGGAACAGGTCACACCCTACAGGCCTCCCAAGACACTGTTCTGCATGGTGTGCAAAATCCCCGCCGACCCAGAGTATTTGCGGGAGTGCGAGGATTATGTACACGTATTTCTGCCCAACATGAATAACGTGGAGTTTGGCGTTGTCACCCCAAAACTTAACAACTTCGTTGTCAATGTGGCTGGACCCTCTTTGGACCGTGATACCCTGAGGCAATTCCTCTCCTTGCCGGAGGTAAGGGAGGTAATTCCTACGGACGTCTCCAGGGAAGAAGAAATGATAGTGTCACGACCCTTGACCTTCCCCCTTGGACCGGCAGAGAACAGTTTCGGGGACAGGTATGTCACAGTGGGGGACGCCTCGGGACTTGTCCGGGCCTACAAGGGTAATGGCATAAATTCAGCCTGTGTGACCGGATACAAAGCGGCGGAGGTGATGCTAAGGGTCGGAATATCCCACCAGGCTCTGAAAGAGTACTATAATGCTTTTTCACATATAATAAAGGACCTCCCCTACGGCCGTGCAGTGAGACATATGACCGTGCTCGGGGAGAGATACGGCATGATGCCAAGCGTACTCAGGGCGGCAGCCAGGGACAGAACCCTTGTAAACGTATTGATAGACTTCATCACCGGCAGCAGAACCTACCGGGAGATAGTGAGGGATGCGGGTATCATAAGACTTTCTCTAAAATTCCTAAAGGGCATGACTGTAACTTCTTAAAGTTGATACCTCTGAAAAACTTTCTTTCTGCTTCCTTACCAAACATTCCCATCCCCAGTAATCTACCGCTATGAGACCTCTGCAAAAGTAGCAAAATTGAAGGTGTAAATGTAGCCGCACCCTTTATGGGTGCGCATAACGCAGGCTAAAGCCTGCGGCTACCTATTGAATTGATGATTAAACTATTTTTCAGAGCTCTCGCCATAGTTGACGTAGTAAATCCCATGTGATAGACTTCCCTCGTAAGTTTACCTCACACAAGGGATACCTGGGAAAAACATGTTCGGCTCTATTCGAAGTAAGACCATACTGCTCCTGCTCCTATTCTCCTTTGTCCCACTGCTGGTCTCAAGAGTGGTCATTTACCCCAGGGTATGGAAGGCATTCCGAGAAGAAGAGATACATGACCTTCAGCACGTTGGCTATATGCAGGCCAACCTTATCAACATATGGATGCACGAGAGGAAATACGACGCCAACGCCTTCGCCAACGAGTTTCTGGTAAGTTCCTTTACAAAGTTCTCTCCCGGTGACGAGCAATTTACCAGACTGACCTCGCACCTGATTCTGCTTGCAGAGACCTATGGCTACAAGGAGATATCCCTCGTAGATAATTCTGGGAAGATAATGGTATCTACCAGAGGCGACCTCGTCGGCGTCAATGTTAGTGAATTTGACTATTTCCAGGAGGCTACTAAGGGAAAGACGTTCGTATCCAATATAAGACCTTCCAAATTCCCTACGCCCAACGAGCGCAACGAGATGGAAATTGGCGTCCCAACCCTGTTTGTCTCATCTCCGGTAAGAGACATTATCAACCAGATAGTCGGCGTAATATGTCTGAGGGTAGATGTAGTTGCCCTTTCTAACGAGATGCGGCTACTAAAGATGGGTGAGTCAGGCGAGACCTATCTGGCGGACAAAAACGGATTTATGTTGAGCGAGTCCCGTTTTGTATCAACCCTTAAGGAAATGGGACTGGTAAAGAAGCGAACGGCCCTGGAGTTAAAACTTGTTGACCCGGAGACTGGGCAGCTGACTAAGGGTGTCCAGGCCTGCCTTAAGGGCGAGTCCGGCTACGATGCCGAGGGATATCGCGACTATAGAGGTGTACTTGTCTTGGGCTTCTGGCACTGGCTGCCTGAGTACGAGTGGGCGGTAATGTCTGAAGTAGACGTAGAAGAGGCATACAAGACCCTCTACGGCCTGAATAAGGCACTGTTGTTTATCTCAATCGCCATCTCCCTGGCGGTGGTAGTGAGTGTAATCTTTCTCAGCCGGAGAATCATTGCCCCCATTCTCCAACTCACGGAAGTAACCAAAAAGATGTCCAGCGGCGACCTCAGCCAGAGGGCCACTATAGACTCAAGGGATGAAATAGGTCAGTTGGCCGGCTCATTCAACGCCATGACTGAGATCATAGAGATAAAGAATGAACAACTGGCGTCGGTAAAACAGTATCTGGAGTCCATATTCGATGCTATCAGGGACACTATAACCGTAGTGGATAAAGAAGGCACCATCCTGAGGGTCAATCAGGCCGCCATTGACGAATACGGCGAGGATGTCATAGGCAAGAATTGTATTGAGGTGTTTATGGGCAAGGGTCAGACTTGTGATGGCTGTAAGAACCGCGAGGTCGTAGAGAAGCT
>Ga0155546_164_pt2 | contig 18632 bp, 19 predicted proteins | sample RifCSPhighO2_12_FD_107203 | JGI IMG/M metagenome (GOLD analysis project Ga0155546, IMG submission 107203) | Planctomycetes bacterium RIFCSPHIGHO2_12_FULL_51_37
GGATTGCCTATACGCCGATACACGACCTGCCCGATGCCATCTGCTGCCCCAAGTCCCACGCCAAGATGCCACAGGCAGGGGAGTTATTGAATCAGGATATTGATACGCTTATGAACTATTCCCTGGAGGAAAAGAGCCCGCTCAAGGCCGCAATAGGGGTGGCCACACTGAATGCACTATCCGCTATTTTGTTGGAGAAAGAGGACTGTCCCTACAAGATAGCCGGACTCGGCAATGCCCTCGATTTGGTGGAAATAAACAAGGACGACACGGTGGGGATGATTGGGGCCTTTCCGCCTTTTATTAAGCAGTTGAAGGGGGCCTGCAAGAAACTCCACGTCTTTGAAAAGAATCCCTGGCTCAAGAGGGAGGCGGGAGTTGAACTTCAGCCTGAGGCGCTGGAAAAGGACGTGCTGCCGGGGTGCGACGTCCTGATAATAACCGGCGTCACCATCGTAAACCATACACTGGGACCTATACTGAAATTTTGCAAAAAAGCAAGGGAGGTGGTGCTGGTGGGACCGACCGCCAGTCTATACCCTGAGCCATTTTTCAGACGCGGTGTTACCGTAATGGGCGGTGTCCGCATCACCGACGCAGACCAGGTAATGAAGATTTTGACAGAGGGCGGCTCAGGCTACGACCTGTTTGAGAAATACGCGGACAGGATTGTTATCAAAAGCGAACCTGCACACGCGAAGGTGTAGCACAAAAGTCTTAAGCGCATAACGCAGGCTAAAGCCTGCGGCTACCCATTGAATTGATGATTAGACTACCTTTTCAGAGCTCTCTTTATATATTAAGTTCTTTGTGGTTGCCCCGTTCAGGGGGTCCTTTAAGCCCAATAAATCGGGCAACTACAATATTAAACTACACATGACGTGACACATGGCTTCACCCTGGCACAAGCACAGACAGGGCGGAGGGGACTACGGAGAATGTCTGGGGCAGTTTGCCGCCGGAATCGCCGTCTATCTGGTAGGCCACATCTCTACTACTATTTACAGGACTGACCCTGACCTCTTTTCCCCTTACGTACGTAACGTCACAAAACCTGTCGGCCACCCAGAACAGCGTGCCCACCGAGTACTTTAAGAGCTTCAGCTTGCCACTCTCCCTGAATATAAACACGTCCAGCTCGCCGTCATCCACCCTGGCCCGGTTTGTTATCACCAGAGGACCCGTGTACCTGCGGGTATTACTTATAAAGACAGAGCCTGCGCCCTCCCCCAGCGGCCGTCCGTCCACCTCCACGGAAAACCGGGGGAAGTCATACTGCCAGAATGCCTTTAGTATAGGCATGGCGTAGGTGAGTATGGAGATACTGCCCTTGCGGTTGGACTCTATTATCCTGACCACCTCTGCGTCAAAGCCCACGCCTGCCATAAGGACAAAATACCTCTGTTCATCCCTGCCGACGTCTATCCGCCGCGTGTTGCCTCTTGCTATCACGTGGCACGCCTGCTCGTAGTCAAGCGGCACCCCGAGCTCACGGGCAAGCACGTTGGCAGTCCCCACTGGGATAATCCCGAGCGGTATGTCTCTGCCGGACTCCAGTATGCCGTGCGCCACCTCATTTATGGTACCGTCTCCGCCCATAGCCGCTATGGCCGAGCAGCCATCGGGTGGGTTAGCGGCTGCCCATTCTGCGTTCCCGCGCCTAGACGTTTTGAATACGTCCACAACGCAGCCTCTCCGCTCCAGTATGTCAACCACCCTGGGCAGAATCTTCAGGGCGTAACCGCCACCCGCAATGGGATTCAATATCAGTTTCAGTCTCTTGGGCATGACAATATTATTTTTGGAATCCTTGTCTGCTCATTAAAGATATGATACATCCCCTAGAAGTCAAGGCATTTTCCATTCACAAACGAAGCAGGTTGATTTAATAAACGACATCTGATAACGTGGACGGGTATGAGTAATTCTAAGACGCTCAAGAGGTATTATAATAAGCTCCTGAAGACCTTCGGGCCGCAGCGCTGGTGGCCCGCCGGGGACGGGCCCTTTGAGGTGATGGTGGGCGCAGTGCTGACGCAAAACACCAACTGGGGCAACGTGGAAAAGGCCATAAATAACCTTAAACAGGCCGGCAAACTGAGCGCCACCGCCATACATAAGATGAGGCAAGACCAATTGGCGGGGCTTATTCGCCCTTCGGGCTACTTTAACATAAAGGCCAGGCGATTAAAGAGCCTCATAAAATGGTTCGTTGACCGTTTCGACGGAGAAATAGAGAAGATGTTTTCCCGGGACTTACAGTCCCTGAGAGAAGAGCTGTTGTCGGTCAAGGGCATCGGGCCTGAGACGGCGGATTCCATCCTGCTATACGCCGGCAACCTGCCCACCTTTGTAGTAGACGCCTATACCTACCGGGTACTCGTCCGTCACCGGCTCATCCCCGAAGAGAGCACGTACCATGACATGAAGTCCTTCTTCGAGGAGAGTCTCCCCCAGGACGCCGCCGTGTACAATGAATACCACGCGCTCCTGGTACGGGTGGGTAAGACGTATTGTAAACCACGGGAGCCTACATGTAAGGACTGCCCACTCTATGAATTTTTATAACACTACAATCACTCTTGCCCAAAATAATTTTAGGAGAAACTCCTATGCCATGATACCACTTGAGTAGCCGCAGGCTTTAGCCTGCGTTTTAACACACCCCCTGCCCCTCTTGATAGCGGGGAGTCGCAATCCGCCTGAGGCGGACTGCGGCTACATAGACAAACCGTGGAGGTAAGGTAACCCTAGTTGAAACAATGTCAAAATCCTTGTCCTAAGTTTTTACGTTAGAACGGAAAAAGAAGTGTGGATAGATTATTTTGGACACCAGTGCACTACAATATCTTCGAAAAAGATTTAGCGTGGCAGTCCGCCTAAGGCGGACCACGCTACACACATTCGCTCGGAGTGGCAGCGTCCAACAAATTGGCTTTTGCAGAGGTCTCACCACAATACGCAGGCTTAAATAGATGACAGAAAGAATACTGATAAAAAACGGCCGTGTGATGGACCCTTCTGCCAATCTGGACGAGCGATTGGACATCCTGATTGAAGACGGCAGGGTTACAGAGGTTTCATCAGACATAAAACCGCAAGGAGATGTGGAGACGTTAGACGCTACAGGATGCATAGTCACCCCGGGGCTTATTGACTGCCACGTCCACCTGCGGGAGTCGGGCAGAAAAGGAGAGGCCATGGAGACCGAAAAGGTCAAGGAAACCATACGGAGCGGCACCCGTGCCGCCGCAAAGGGTGGTTTTACCACCGTCCTCTGCGAACCGAACACCACACCGCCCATTGACTCATGGGAGAGGGTGAACGAGCTGCAAGAACGTATTTCAAGCACCAGTTTTGTAAGGACTTACGTAAAGGTGTCAATGACGGTGGGTATGCAGGGTGAGAGCGTAACGGATATAGAAAAACTGAGCGTGCATCCCCTGGTAAAGGCCCTGTCCGAGGATGGCAACCCGATAGTGGAAGAGAAGCTGATGTACGAGGTCTGCCGACGCGCTGCAAAGAACAACCTGCCCCTGAGCTGCCACAGCGAAGACTCCAGCTTCTCCTTGGCCAAGAGGAGCAGGAAACTCGGCTTCAGGCCGAGAGAGGACTTTCACAATGAGCCCAACTTCATAGCGCGCGACATCCTTCTGGCAGAGGCGAGCCGTGCACAGATACACATCTCGCACGTGAGCATGAGAGAGTCGTTGGAGGTGATACGCAGGGCAAAGGCCCGTAACCGCACACGGGTCACGTGTGAGGTCACGCCCCACCACCTCCTCCTCGACGACAGCTTTAGAGACCCAAGGGGCTTACGGGCTACGGTAAATCCCCCACTGCGCTCTAAGGAGGATAACGCGGCATTAATAGAGGCGCTCAAGGAGGGCATGATAGATGTGATTGCCTCCGACCATGCACCGCACAGGGAGGAGGATAAGAGGGCCGGCGCCCCCGGTTTTATCGGACTTGAGACTACGCTGGGCCTGGTACTAACGAAACTCGTGCAGCCGGGCATAATTTCTCTCATGCACGCAATCAGGATGATGTCCACCACACCTTCGACCATCTTTCATTTGAAGGACGGTTCTCTCAAAAAGGGGGCCAGGGCGGACGTTACCATAATAGACACCGGCAGAGAATGGACGGTAGATACCGGAGGATTTGAGTCCCTCTCCAGGAACTGCCCTTTTGAGGGTTGGAAACTGCGGGGCCGGTCCGTAGCGGTAATAGTCGGCGGACGCATAATAATGAGAGACGGGGAGCTTATACGATGCGCATAATAATAGACGGATACAACTTTATCTTTGCCGTCCCGGAACTCGAACAAGTACTGGATAGAGAGAGTATGGAGATGGCCAGAGAGGCCCTCTTGGCGATGCTGTCGAGACATAAGGGCACAAGCCGTCAGGAGTTCACCGTGGTGTTTGACGGCAGGGCTGAGGAGGGTGAACATCCCGGCCCTGCCGAGAGGCAAGTCCGTGAGGGGATAAATGTCTTCTTCTCAAGGGGTGCCAGTGCCGACGAAGACATAGTCGGCATCATCAATTCCTCGTCAAACCCCAGGAACATGTGCATAGTCACTTCGGACAATGGGATAATCAGGGCGGCTAAGGCATCGGGTTGTCGGATTGCCAAACCCGGCGAATTCTACGAAGAGATAGCTCCGTCCTCCAAAAAGAAGGGTAAACCCTCGCATACCGAACCGACGGTCAAGTACCATGGGCCCACCGAAAGTGAAGTGGACTACTGGCTGAAAATATTCAAAACAAAATGGGGAAAGGATAAGAAACCGTAGATGCCGGCGAGGACGCATCTCCTGAACGCACAATGGTTACGATGGCTTCCTGCCGTGCTGTGGGCGTCGCTCATATTCTGGGCCTCTTCAAGGCCCGCCTCTCTTATACCCCTTATACCCGTACCCCATGCAGACAAGGGTATCCACTTTCTGGAGTTTGCCGTGCTTTGCTATTTGATATGCTGGGCACAGCAGCTAACGGAGCGGAGATTTAAGATGATACTATGGCTCGCCATCTTAATGACGTCGACCTACGGGGCTTTTGACGAGTACCACCAAAGATTTACGCCGGAAAGGACGCCGGAGGTAGCGGATTGGCTGGCGGACACCCTCGGGGCGGTTGCCGCAGGCCTCCTCTGGCTCAGACTAAGAATGTAACGTTTTAGACGACCCAAGGAGGGATCAGGATGTTGCGCAGACTTTTCCTGCTTTTTATGGTTGCGCCGTTAATAGAGCTGTATCTTCTGCTCAAACTGGGAAGTTATATAGGTGTCGCCGCCACCATAGGGGTAGTAATCGGTACGAGTGTGGCGGGTGGACTGTTGGCAATGAGCCAGGGGTTGACGGTCCTCCGTCAGGCGCACGGGGAATTAGACCAGGGGAGGATACCTGCCGAAAGCCTGTTTGACGGCACACTGGTACTAACAGCAGGTATAATGCTTATCATACCCGGTCTTCTAACCGACTGTCTTGGTTTGTTCCTGCTAATCCCATGGACCAGACGGATGTTTAAATCATGGCTAAAGAAAACCCTTGAGGAAAAAATCTCCCGCGGGGAAATGCAGGTCTACACACGCCTCGGGGGATGGAGTGGCGGCAGTGGCCCTTATGGACGCTCTTAAGATACCCGGAGACCTCCGCGCGGTCATACTGGACATGGACGGCGTGGTGATAGATGGTATGCCGTATCACCAGAGGGCGTGGAAGGAGGCCTTTGCCACAGCAGGGATAGAGGTCACGGATACCGACATTTACCTCAAGGAAGGCATGGACCAAATGGAGACCGTAGTACAGATCTCCAGGGAAAAGGGAGTGTCCCTGAGCAACCAGGACATGAATAAGGTAATTGCCCTCAAGAACCGCATCCTCAACTCCATATTCAAGATTCGTCTCATCCCCGGCAGCACAAAGTTCGTCTCACGGCTTAAGAGACTCGGTTTCAGACTGGCGCTCGTGACCGGTACGGAAAAGAACGTGGTGGAAAGGGTACTTCGTGAGGAAGCTGCCCTAAAAGGCATCTTTAACGTGGTGGTGACGGCAGAGACAGTTAAGCGCAAGAAGCCCGACCCCGAACCCTACCTGAAGGCCGTAGAGCTTCTGGAAATTGAAAAAGGACATTGTTTAGTAATAGAAAACTCCCCGGCCGGAATCGCATCTGCCAAACGGGCGGGCCTGACGTGTCTTGCCCTGACCACCTCACTGCCTGAGAACTACCTGAGAGAGGCCGACTGTATCTTCCACAGCCTGGAGGAAGTGTTGAAGCTGTTTAACCAAGAAGTATAGTTGCCGGCTGTACAACCCCGTCTCCGCCCAAGACACGCCAGTTGACACAACCCACCTTCTCATGTATCCTCTGTGCATCATTCGCTACCCGCTATTTTTGAGGAGAGCCATCTATGACAACGAATAGAAACATCATGATAAAACTCTGTTGTGCAGCCGCCGCCCTGTGTCTCGTAAGCCTGTTACTGTTACCATATAACCCGACCAATGCCCAGCACATAGACGTGTTCAATATACCGAGAGAAAAAGCCGAAGAAAAGAAGCCCCAAGACGTGCCTGAATTGGCAGAGGTGGAGGTTACAGACACCTATACATATAAGGTCGTAGTAGAGAAAAGCCGCCTCGATGAGGGCAATGTCTTTGCGCGGGAGCTTGACATTAGAGAACTCGAGGACGATGAAAAATCACCCTATCATTGGGGCCAGGTAAATTACTACGACCGAAGAGAAATCGCTCAAAGGTTGACGCGCACCACCGGCTCTATCAAGTGCTCCAGGGTTCGCACCGGTGTGCTGTATTTCCTGCCGGATGGGCAAAAGACGGTGGAGTGGGGACGCTGGAGCATGTGGGACTGCCGCTAAAATCCCAAGCGAAAACCTGATGTCCTACAGCTAAGCATATTCAACAACGACAGGTCTCTAACTTCATTCCCAACGGAGAACAAAGCGATGAGGCACCCCTATTCCCAGTACCTTATATACCTGATTTTAGCCCTCATGTTTATCTCCATACTAACCCCGCGGCGGCCGCAGAAGCAGGAGCCCCCCGCGGTGGAGCAGGAACAGGGGCTGCTGGACCCCGTAACAGAGGGAAAGGCGCAGGTAATAGACCTTACTTATCCGCTAAACGAAGGAAACGCCTACTGGCCGGGCGACCAGTACCAGCCTTTTAAGCACGAGACAATCGCAAGGCTTGAGACCAACAGTGTCTTTTCGGGCAGCTACTCCACCCCCGAGCACCTGGGTACGCACATTGATGCGCCAAACCACTTCGAACCGAATCAGCCGTCCGTAGACCAGATACCCCTTAGTCAACTCATCGGACCCGCCGTGGTAATTGACGTACATTCCAAGATAACGTCGAATCCGGACTACCAGGTCTCGGTGGACGACGTCTTAAACTGGGAGGCTCAAAACGGGTCTATCCCAAAGGGCGCCATTGTGCTCATGCACTCCGGCTGGGGATGGAGGTGGGAGAGCTACCCCAGGTACAAGAATGCCGACGCAGCCGGAGCATTGCACTTCCCCGGCTTTTCAAAAGAGGCCGCTCTCTTTCTGGCCGAAGAGAGGGGTGTAAAGGGCATCGGGGTGGACACACTGAGCGCAGACCACGGACCGTCGAAAGACTTCGCCGTGCACCACGTCTTTAACTCCAGGGGTAAATGGATACTTGAGAACCTCGACAACCTTGAAAAACTTCCTCCCAAGGGTATAACATTGATAGTGGCACCCATAAAGATAGAAGGCGGTTCGGGCGGCCAGGCCCGCGTCTGGGCCTTGGTTTCCCGTTGAAACCTGTGGAATCCAGCCATTTACATTTCTGTGAGATATGGTACAACTATTTCGGAGCTTTTGCCACTTGTTGAACCCGTGTTTAAGGGCACAAGATTTCTTTCGGAATGTTTGGAGAATGGAGCTACAGGGGCTTACCGTAGTAATAGGGGGTAGCGGGACACTGCACCTCTGCCGAAACGTCTGTATCAAGAATCATTGCGGAAGAGTCCTGTGGATTTACATAACTATCTTTAATATTTGCACTTGTATCTAGAATGGTGGCATTACTGCCCGTTTCTGGAACGATAATATCCCAAACACAGCCGCAAGAAGGATGTATAGAACCATCGGGCCTGAGCTTTAAGACCCAAGAGTCGAAACCCCTGGCGCCGAAGGAGTTTGTCAGACCTGCTACTATGTAACCTCCTTCTGTTGTCTGCTGGATGGAAGTGGCCCACTCCCAACCAGCTCCCCCGTAGAGCTTCTGCCACTTCACAGAGCCGTCCGATCTGAGCTTCAAGACCCATAGGTCACCACCTCCAGCAGGAAGCTCATCCTTCACGCCGGCAACTATGTATCCTTCGTCACTGGTTTCCTGGATGGAAATGGCTCCATCCCTGCAATCTCCTCCGCAGGTCGTCTGCCATTTTACTGTCCCATCTGACTTGAGCTTCAAGACCCATAGGTCACCTTCTCCTGCGCCGAAGGAGCTTGTTGTACCTGCCACTATATAACCTCTGTCCCTGGTCTGCCAGACGGAATGAGCCTCATCCCGATCAACACCTCCGTAGGCCTTCTGCCACTCCACTGTCCCATCGGGTCTGAGCTTCAAGACCCAAAAGTCTTCCCTTCCAGTACCAAATGAGCTCGTGCAGCCCGCCACTATGTAACCCCCGTCTCCGGTCTGCCGGATGGAATGGGCTGCATCCATACCTCCTCCCCCGTAGGTTTTCTGCCACTCCACCGTACCATCTGGTGTTAGCTTTAAGACCCAGGCATCATAATCTCCAGCACCAAAGGACTGTGTCATACCGGCTACCACATACCCCCTGTCGTGAGTCTGCTGAATGGATGCGGCCTTATCATTATCAGCCCCGCCATAGGTCTTTTGCCACTCTACTGTACCATCCGGCTTGAGCTTTAAGACCCACATATCGGTCTCTCCAACATTAAAAGACCTAGTCTCCCCAACCACTATGTATCCGCCGTCATCGGTCTGCTGGATTGATGCGGCAAAATCAGAAGAAGCTCCCCCGTAGGCCTTCTGCCACTCTACTGTACCATCAGGTTCAAGCTTCAATATCCAGAGATCCCCATTTACTGTACTAAAAGAGGCCGTCCAGCCAGCCACAATGTATCCACTATCTTCTGTCTGCTGGATGGCCGCGGCCCAATCTTCACCAGCCCCACCATATGTAGCGGCCCATCCGCCTGTATCACAAAAAGAGGGACGGGCAATAAATAGAACGAGAGTAAAAAGCAGGATGTGGAACATGTAACGTATCACCAAGAAGATAAAATCTTGTCTTAATGCCATATCTTTCTGTCCTTAAATGGCAATCTTATCGCTCTCCGAAAGGAGGTCAAGAAAATTTTTAGTGGAACTCCGCCCTTGAAACTGGGGCTTGCTTGGGGCATATTAGGAGGGGTTCAAAATTTTGAACCCCTACCTCATGGCGAGCAAGTCCGCCGGAGGTGGATGCTGCGCAGTGTGTCATTGCGAGGAGCGAAAAGCGACGAAGCAATCTCACGTTTCCCAAATAAAACTACTTACGAGATTGCTTCGCTTCGCTCGCAATGACAGCTCTATCTTTGAGTTTTTCAGAAGTCTCGCTAAACAAATTCGGTGATTATCTGGTGTGCGGCCTCCGGGTCCAGTTTTGGCATTTTGAGCAGTTGGAGGTTTTCCTGGACGTGTTTAACAGTCTTCATGCCTACAAGTGAGGTAGTAACACCACGGAGCGAGCGAATCACCTGGATGGCGCGGCGGGCGGCGCTGTTGCCTAGGTTGTCGAGCATCTGAAATGAAAATAGCTTGTTCTCTTTAAGCGCTTGCTTTTGTAATAACGTTGCACTGGTCATAACGTAAAGGCCCATCTTTTCCGCGGCTTCAAGGGTGGTCAAACACTTGTCGTCAAATTCCTGATTCTGCAGTGCAGCAGCCTCCGGCATGTAAATATTAACAGGCAATTGAATAACCTTGAAGTGATGCCTCTTCCCCGCGGATGTCTCCTCTGCCGCCCGGAGCACACGCCCCAAAGACAGCCTGCACGGGTCGTCAACATCCGACCGGTAACCGTCCCAGGTCGCAGTACCGTACATTCGGATGCGCCCTTCTCGCACAAACCCTTCCAATACCTCGAACGCCTTGGAAAGCCTGCTGTAAAATTCCTCAGGTATTATCTCAGATAGTTGTATCTCAGGATTATGCACATAGTATATATCCAGGTATTCCAGGCCCAGGTTTTTAAGACTCCTCAAGACGCATTCATGTATGTACTCGGGCCTTAGAGAGTGGCATCCCCCAACTACATCCGTCTCTCTCAGAACACCAGTCTTTAGAAATCTATTTCTAAAAAACTCCTGAGGTCTTTCGCCTGACTCTACGTCTACAGGGATAAAACCGCCCTTCGTCGCTATGATGAGCTTCTCTCGAATCTCAGGGTCTTTTTCCATCAGGCGCCGCACGGCACGCCCAACAACCCTCTCGCTCTTCATGCCCCTGTAGTTTAGTGCCGTATCAATGACATTGCATCCAAGCCCAACCGCCTCGATAATTGCATCAAGGTAAAGTGTGTCTGTATTGTCATCTTCTCTACCAAGGTAAGTGCCAACACCGATTGTGGAAGCCTGTAGAGTCACTTTCTGTAAGATCTAAAGAGGCCCAAAAATCCTAAAAGAGTTGTAGCCGTATAAACAAGAAAACATGATTACACCCACAGAACAGGAACTTATCAAAAATCAGTGAGAAAATCATCCAATAAATGATGCCGAGACCTCTGAGAATTTTACATAATGTCATTCTTAAGGGAGCAAGGCAAGCGAAGGATGACACCTTGCCATTGAGAAGCCTTTGCAGAGATCCTCGACAATATTAATCTTATACTACCCGCACTTGAATTTCTAACCACATTCGGCTATATAGTAGCAATGTTCACCATGACGTACCCTCGGCGTCAACAAAAACAGAACGGTTTAAAAGAGGGCTCGGGGTGACGTGAAAAGGAGAAAGGCCATGCATAAGTACAAGATGTTTTTATACCCGTTGGTCTTGGCGATAACGGTGGGAGTAGCGTCTCCCGTCTCGGCAGCCATGGTATGGGTTGAAAACAACCTCCCTCCAGACCCTACCGGGGGGCTTGTCGTGGTTGTAATAATGTCTGTAAATGGGACATATCGCGGCAAAGAGATCACGCCGGGTGAGACTATAGAGCTAAACGACGCCAACGCAACAAACGTAGAACGTTTTACAGTGAGTCAGGGCGTATATGAATATCACGTCAAGTGCCCAAGAGACAAAAACCTCAAGATAACCCTGAAATTTACGGACATCAGGGACAATACCCTGCCGAAAGGCTTCTCCGTATCAACAGAGGCCGATAAATTGTAGCGGCGTCAAAGGGATTCTGCACCTTTGTCATTCTGAGTATGTCGTGTGGCAGCCCGTTGCCACGACCACCTTGCTTACGGTCAAGGCGTGGCCTTAACCCACCCTCTATGTGCCTCAAAATGATAATCGTATTAGGGCCTTTTCCCAATAAACCCAACCACCAAACCCTCGCCGCACATCTTTTCTAACCCCCCTTGCCGTCGTCTGCAAAACGGATAGAATGAACATAGAGGGCCGTACATCTTGTAGGGGGCCTGGGCCCGCCCCTTGTGGCCACTGCGATTGTAAAGGTTCGGCTTATAGAGCCGGAGGGCCAATATAATCGGGTGGCTGCAGGACAGTGTCGATCCCTACAGAATTTTAGAGGTTAAGTATTACTCCTGGTTACGGCGGTCCCAATTGGCCGCAGTAAGAGATTTAAAAGGAGAAACAGCCATGACTGAGATAAAAGTATTCACAAGTCCAGGTTGCAGCGCCTGCGCACAGGTAAAGGAATACCTGCGAAAGGCAGACATCGAATACACGGAATGCAACATCCTTGAGCAGGAGGCCGCTGAAGAACTGAAGGAACTGGGGGCCATAAGCGTGCCTTGTGTTGTCGCAGGGGACATGATCATCAGGGGTTTCGACAAACCCAAACTGGATGAACTCATTGCCTGCCTGACTGCCGAAGCATGTGCATAAACCTGGTTTAAAATATAGATGCCCTGCCGGGCGTCACGTGCCAGCGCGATGCTGGCACGTTTTTTTGCGTCTCCAGACCTTATGGGCAGACACACAGGTCTGCCCCCCTACGACTGGTGGCGTCGAGATCTTTGTAGGGGCAACCCTGCGCGGTTGCCCAGGCCATCAAGATTCCCAAGCCTTCCGCCGTACATCCTTGACACGCCGTCTTTCCCTTAATAAAATCATACTGGCGTGCTAAAATCCGACCCTTGTAATGGAGCCCGACGATGAAACCAAAGGTCTATTTCATAGAAGCCAGTACGGGTGAGGCCCTGGAAAGCCTTGCCGAAAAGACCCAAAAACTGTTCGACACCCTGAAGTTTTCCTCGACCGTCAAACGGGGAGACCTGGTGGGCGTAAAGACCACTTTCGGGGAGAAGAACAACATCGGCCACCTGAAACCGCCTCTGGTGCGCGCAGCCGTAGACAAGGTGCGCTCTGCAGGGGCAAAGCCATTTGTGGTTGAGACAAATACCCTATACATAGGCCAGAGGACAAATGCCGTCAACCACCTGCTCCATGCCCACAACCACGGATTCACCGTTGAAACGGTTGGCGCGCCCATAATAATCGCCGACGGCCTGATGGGCGAGAACGATTACACAATGCCCCTCGACCTGCCCGGCGGCCTCTGCAAGATGGCGCACATTGCAGGCAGCGCCAAGGCCGCCCAGGGGTTTGTGTTTTTATCCCACGTCACCGGGCACATGCTCACCGGAATGGGCGCCACGCTGAAAAACATAGGCATGGGGCTCGCCTCCCGCGGCGGTAAACTGGCCATGCACTCCGGCGTAGTACCCCAGATAATCGAACCTGACTGCACCGCCTGCGGTATCTGCGCCGAGTTCTGCAGCCCCAGAGCCATCACCATAAAGGATTATGCCATCATTGACCCGAAGCAGTGTATCGGCTGCGGTGAGTGCCTGGCGGTGTGCCCGTTTGAGGCCGTGAAGATTGACTGGGGCGAGGACACGGGGAACGTGCAGAAGAAGGTGGCCGAATACTGTGTGGCCATACTCAAGGGTAAGGAGAAAAAGTCCGTATTCTTCAACTTTATCATCCACGTAACCGAGCAGTGCGACTGCATGGACAAGGCCTATAAGCCCGCTTTTGAGGACATCGGCATCCTGGCCTCAAGAGACCCTCTGGCCGTTGAAAAGGCCACTATTGATATTATTCGTGAATCCATCGGTGAGGATTTCTTCCAGAAGAGCTGGCCCAAGATTGACTACACCATACAGATAGACCACGCAGAGAGAATCGGGCTGGGGTCAACCGATTATGAACTGGTGGACCTTAGCGGCGAGAGGCGTTCTGACAGGCGTGCGGCGGCAAGAAAATAGCAGCAGATGTTAACAGTCCAACCTATCAAAGTACTTGTAGGGTGCGTCTTGACGCACCTGACACGTCGTTAGATTCTTCGCTTCGCTCAGAATGACATAGAGTGCTATGAGTTATTCAAAAAAGGTAGTAGTAATCGGTCTCGACGGTGCACCTCCTGAGCTCATCTTTGACAGGTGGCTTGATGAACTACCCACGCTCAGGCGGCTAACCTCTAACGGCGTATACGGCGAGCTGGAGAGTACCATACCATCCATCACCTGCCCTGCCTGGGCCTCTATGGTAACGGGCAGAAACCCCGGCCGTCTCGGTATCTACGGCTTCAGGAACCGCACACGGTACGACTACGGGCAGATGTCCTTTGTGGACTCCTCCTGGGTAAAGGAAGAAAGTGTCTGGGATATCCTCGCACGATGGGGCAGACGGTCCGTGCTTCTGGGCATCCCTCCTACTTACCCGCCGAAACCGGTAAACGGTCTTCTTGTCAGCTGCTTCCTGGCGGGCGATACCTCCGTCACATACACCTTTCCCGGCGGGTTTAAACAAGAGGTGGAAGAGCTGTCCGGGGGATACATCCTGGACGTAAAAGACTTCCGCACAGGCGAAAAGAGAGCAGTCCTTAACTCCATATATCAGATGACCGAGAGACGATTCAGACTCGCCAAGACCCTGCTGAGAAAGAAGGACTGGGACCTTTTCATGCTGGTGGAGATGGGGACGGACAGGATTCAGCACGCCTTCTGGAGGTTCTTTGACCGGGAGCATCCCAAATATTGCCCGGACACCGAATTTTCAGAAACTATCCTGGACTACTACAAATACCTCGATAGAGAAATCAATGAGATAATTAATATCGTGGGAGACGGCGCAACCGTTATTGTGGTCTCAGACCATGGGGCAAAGAGGTTTGAGGGCGGGATATGCGTAAACGAGTGGCTGACAGCAAACGGGTATCTCCGCCTTAACAAGCCTCCTGATAAACCAACACCCTTCCGAGAGCTGGATATAGACTGGCGGCGAACAACCGCCTGGGCAGAGAGCGGCTTCTACGGCCGGGTATTCCTCAACGTCCGGGGGCGGGAACCCCTGGGCCTGGTCTCTGCGCACGACTACCACCGCATCAGAAACGAGATTGCCCAAGGCCTGGAGGCAATAAGGGGCCCCCAGGGCGGCAGACTGGGTACGTCCGTCTTTAGACCTCAGGATATATATCCTGAGGTGCGCGGTATAGCCCCCGACCTGCTGGTATATTTTGACGACCAGCGCTTGAGGTCTATAGGGAGTGTCGGCCACCACAGCCTTTGGGCAGAAGAAAACGACACCGGCTCCGACGATGCAAATCACTCCCAGTACGGCATTTTTATGCTGTATAATCCCGCGATTAAAAATTCCTGTGGCAAGAGAGACGGGCTTAATATCAAGGACGTTGCCCCCACCATACTTACACAGATGGGCATATCCCCGCCGGCAGATATGGAGGGGAGGCCGATTGGCTGACATCGCCTGTAGGGGCACGGCATGCCATGCCCCTACAGCATAAAACAGACTGGAAAGCCCTTGTTTATCCTGGTAAAATACTTGTTTTAGCATCTTGAGCGCTTTGAAAAACTGCATTTTTTGAAGTCCCGCGACCGTGTCGCTGGGAAATTTTCCATTGACATAGTCAATGGACTCCAAAATTTTGATAATTAAATTATAGAATCGCACTTGAGAGGAGGCATAGAGAGGCGTGGCAAAGGGAGCTACAGTATGGTTTACCGGGCTGCCAAGCTCAGGAAAATCCACCATCGCCCATAAGGTAGAGAAACTCCTGAGAGAAAAAGGGCATCGGGTGGAGGTATTTGATGGTGACGTAATCCGCAAGAACCTGTGCTCTGAACTTGGCTTTTCCAAGGAAGACAGAGACACCAACATAAAGCGCATCGCATTCGTATGCAAGCTGATGACGCGAAACGACGTGGTAGCCATCGCCGCGGCCATCTCCCCCTACAGGGAGACGCGTGACTATGCACGAAAGGAGATAGGCAAAGATTTTTTAGAGGTCTATGTCAGATGCCCTCTGTCTGTCTGCAAGGACCGCGACGTTAAGGGACTCTACAAGAAGGCCCTGAGCGGTGAGCTAAAAGGTTTTACCGGCATTGACGACCCCTACGAAGAGCCGCTAAATCCCGAACTCATCCTGCACACAGATAAGGAATCCGTAGAGGAATCCGTGCAGAGGGTGATGGCGGAGCTGGAGAAACGCAGGTATCTTTGACAGGCTGGCACATTGGGCATTCCGGAAAAACCACTTCAACGCCCTATGTCATTCTGGGCCTTCGGCCCGAGCTCAGGCCGAGGGCGAAGCGAAGTCACGCCTAAGGCGGATCTGCCTATGGCATGACGCCTCTGGCGCAAATCTGTTTTTTGTAGCGTCTGGTCCCCGTACCTGACGACTTTATACCGTCCGATACGGAGGCTTCGGCGGTGAGCCCTTCGATGAACTCAGGGGCTGAGCCTGTCGAAGCCTCAGCCGAACCGATCGGACGCTACAACTGAAAGTGAGATTGCTTCGTCGCTTTAGCTCCCCTACAACGAGGCTTTGTCTTGCATCTTTCAGCGGTCACAAACCCTTGGCTACAACATTACGGGAGGTGTCTCAGCAGTCTGTCTATCTCTTCGTGGGTGTTATAGAAATGGGGCGAGACACGGATGCGTCCGTCTCTGAGGTTGACAATAATCCCCCAACTTTTCAGGGTATTGCGTACCGAGGCGAGGTCTTGGTGCTCAGAATAAAAGGAAACGATGCCTGACCTCTCGCCCTTCCTGCGGGAACTGAATATCTTGTAACCCTTATTCTCAAGACCGTTTACCAGATGGTCTGTAAGGTCAAGCACCCTCTCTTCTATCTCCTTTATCCCTATCTCCAGTATGAGTTCCAGTGAACCCATCAGGCCGTAGATGCCCAGCGTGTTAAGCGATCCGCATTCAAATCTGGAGGCGTCGGGGCGCAGCGTAAAATTGTAATCGAGATAATTTTCCTTATCCACCACACTCGCCCAGCCTACCTCACGCACCGTAAGCTTTTCAAGCGACCTGTCCCGGGCGTAAAATATCCCGATACCCTCGGGGGACAGTAGCCACTTGTGCCCGTCCGCCGACAGGAAGTCCACGCCTATTTTCTTCACGTCCAGCTCCAAGGCCCCAAGCCCCTGGATGCCGTCCACCACGAACACTACGCCCCTCTTTTTGCATAAATTCGCAATACTCTTGAGGTCGTTCCTAAAGCCGCTCGTAAATTCCACAAAGCTTACGGAAATAACCTTGGTCTTGTCGTCCACCAACTTCTCAATTTTCTCAAATGGGATGCGGCCCGCGTCGTCCTCTGCGGCAAACTTTATCTGCACCCACCTGTCCTTAAGGTTCATCCAGGGATACACATTGGCCGGAAACTCCACGTCGGTTATGACTACGTTATCGCTTATGCTCCAGCCCAGCCCGTTCGCAACGAAAGATATTCCCTCACTCGTATTCTTCGTAAAGGCAATCTCCGAAGGGTCTGCGTTGAGGAGTCTTGCCGCCATCGCTCGCGTCTTATTGACGTCCTCTACCCACCTGTCCTCATTAATACCACCGCATCTGGCCATGTCATCCACGAACTTGTTCATGTAGGCGGTGGCCCGGTAGGAAAGGGGTCCTATACAGGCATTGTCAAGGTAGGCATATTTTTTTGTTACTGGAAACTCTTTGCGGATTTTTTTAATGTCCATAAGTTTTCATCGCGGCAGCGGGTTCGATTCCTCTCCTTCCGACTCAAACAGCCTTGCTATTTCGTCCACCTCAAAGGTGGGGAGTTCCTTTGCCTCTCCGTTTTCTATCATCTTAAGGCCCTTCTCTTTTTCCGTAAGCGAGCCGATGACCTCCGCGCTTATACCCTCCTGCCTAAGGGCGTCTAGCACGCACTCCGTGTCACCAGGCGGCATGGCAATAAGAAGCGCCCCGGATGATATCATACCCATAGAGTCAAGGCCATAAAATGAACACACGGCCTCCGTCTCAGGGTAGCAGTGTACACTGGACTTATTAACGGTAGCGCCCAGTCCTCCTATGCCCGCCATCTCCACGATACCGGTTGAAAGACCTCCCTCGGTGAGGTCGTGCATGGCGTGTACCTTGCCGGTACCTGCGGCAATGGAGGCCTCTCTTACTATACTAATCCCCGGTTCATAAAGAAGCTTCTGGGCTCGTTTAACAAACTCCCTGCCGTAACGGTCCGTTAATTCCCTCTCCCGCTCCCTGGCGAGTATGGCCGTGCCCTCAATGGCAATGCCCTTTGTCAGGATGATGTCGTCGTCCGGCCTGATGCTGGTCTTTCTTACCAGTCTGTCCTTTTCTACCTCGCCAAGCATCTGTCCGACCACCACGGGTCGCTCGAGTCCTCCGGTTATCTCGGTATGACCTCCGCACAGGGCCACGCCCAGGTCCTTGGCCGCCTGCGACATATCTGCAAAGATAGTCCTGGCCATCTCTTCACTTGCCCTGCCCTCCGGCAGGAACACGGTGGCCAGAAACCACCTTGGCACGGCGCCAAGGGTGGCAACGTCGTTTGCGTTAATGTTTACCGCATACCAGCCTATCCTATCGGAGGCAAACGTGATTGGGTCGGTCTTTACGACCAGATAAGTGTTTTTACCGCCCACGTCCAGAACGGCGGCGTCTTCGCCTACCCTGGGTCCGATAATAACCCTAGGGTCACCGACACCGGAATATTTGGCTAAAAGCTCTTCCAGGAGACTCGAGGGCAATTTCCCCACTGGAAGGTGATTCTTCCCCATTAAGGCCCCTTTACTCAATCGTTTTGGGGTGTAGGAGGCGCATCTTCTACAATGAACTTCCCGCGCTTGTGCTCGTACTTCGGGTGGTCTAGTTCGGCAACCCGTGCAATATATTCCCTGGTGGTTATGCTGGTCTGCCAGTGGCCGTTGTACTTGGCGTAAGTGGTCATACCGACAAAGAAACCCACCACCGCGAAGGCATACACCCAGTAGCGCACGTCCAACCTCCTGCCCGCCAATTTCATCTCGATCGCACCCGGCACTGGACAGACCTTGATGCAGTCGTAGCAGTGCCAGCACTCCGGCGACGTCACCACGGCGTCGTTCATAACGTCAATAAGCACAGG
>Ga0155546_145_pt1 | contig 17603 bp, 20 predicted proteins | sample RifCSPhighO2_12_FD_107203 | JGI IMG/M metagenome (GOLD analysis project Ga0155546, IMG submission 107203) | Planctomycetes bacterium RIFCSPHIGHO2_12_FULL_51_37
GCTCGTCCTGCCCCCCTACCAGATTTGTGTAGGACACAAAGACCTTATTGCCCACCGCCTGCCTGCGCACAATTCTCTGGCGCAATTTTATCTTGCCTGCGTGATAAGGAGATGAGTTGATGTTTACAATAAGCCTTGCACCCTTCTTAGCCTGGGGCCTGGTCGGGCCCTCGTCGTGCCAGATGTCCTCGCAGATGTTGACGGCGAAGACGATGCCGTCCATCACAAATACAGGCGTCTCCCTGCCCGGCGCAAAATACCTCTTTTCGTCAAAGACGCCGTAATTGGGCAGGAGTATCTTGTGGTAGACCTTCCGAATTTTTTTATCATAGACCACGGCGGCGGCGTTATAGACCTCCCTGCCCGCCTTATCAGCGAAGCCTATGACTGCAACAATGTCCCCTATCTTTTTTACCAGGGTGGATAGGGCGTCCAGATTGTCTCGGATGAATGCGTGCTTCAGCAGTAAATCTTCAGGCGGGTATCCGCAGACCGCTAGCTCCGGGAAGGATACTATATCTGCGCCGGCGGCCCTGGCCTTCTCCACGTAGTCAAGAATCTTTTGTGCATTTCCGTCTAAATCGCCCACCGTCGTATTTATCTGCGCTATGGCAACCCGCACCTTCTTATGTCCCATGGTCGTATTTTACTTTGTGAGACGAGTAAAGGGTACAGAGAAATTTCTCCTCTCGGACAGGTTAAAAACCTGTCCCTACATCTCAGAAACCAATTCCAATTTCCACAAACACACCATATTTACACAAAACCCCTTGCATCTCATCTTAATATGAGCTATCCTCTTTTCCAATGTCATCAAAAAACGAAGTGGTCGGAGATGTAGCGTTGGAGCTTGCTCCAACGTGCGGCGTGTGGCAGTCCGCCTAAGGCGGACCACACTGCACCTTTTGCTAAGAATAGCTGTATAATGCAGGAGAATTTCTTCGGACCGTCTATGCACGGGAAAAAATCTTAGAGAATACCAGCAGGAAAAACATTGGGGGGCAGCGAAGAATCTAGCAAGCAATCACAGCAGAAAAATGTCTCAATAAAAAAAGAACGCTCCGTAGGCGGTTTTCAAAAACTATAGTGAACGACTTAAATAAGTTGATATATTTTCGGTAGCCGCAGGCTTTAGCCTGCGTATAATGACGCAACCTAAAGGTTGCAGCTACCATGTTTGTCTATTACATATTTCGTTCACTATAATTTCCAGAAGCCTCCGTCAATGGCCAAAGACAAATACGATAAGCCGGCTGCTCATATCACCGAAGACGGGAGAATCCATCCGCTCTCTGAGCATCTTGAGGCAACATCTAAATTAGCATCCGGCTTTGCCGCCGCCTTTGGCTGCTCAGGATGGGCCGCCCTCGCCGCCCTATGGCATGATTTGGGCAAACATTCACGATGTGAGGATCAGACAGCAGGTGATTTATGAATTATTATGCGCATTCAGAAAATCATCGTAACGAGAAACATGGTTTGTCAAAACACCTACACCAAACCGCAAAGCTTGCAGAATCCTTTGCATGCCACGAAACCTACAAACCGATTTTCAAAGTAACGGGTTTATTACACGACCTCGGTAAGTATCAGCCCGAATTTCAGAGTTACCTTGATAACGGAGGAAGGCGTGGGAGCGTTCCTCATGCGGCGTGGGGCGCCGGGTATGCTCGACTTTGTAGAATCACAGAGGCGTCAATTGCGATTGACGGACATCACAAGGGGTTGCCGGATAACTCGGCATGAAAGAGCGATACGGAAGCTTTCAAACGAGGTGAAGTTTCTGACTTTGAAAATATCGTCAAGAAATTCATTGGTGATACAGAGGTTAATAAGGCAGATATTAAAAAGCCAGATTCTTTGGTGTTTACTGAGTCACAACGTGAAATTTTTATAAGATATCTATTTAGCGCATTAACTGATAGTGATTGGCTCTCGACTGAGGAACATTTTGAAAAAAACAAATCTAATATGCGTATCGGGGCTGCTTTACCGATAGACCTAATGATAAGCAATCTGGAAGAAGAATTTTCTAGAAAATCTAAAGATGGTGAAATCAACCACTTGCGAAATGCTGCGCGGAATCAAGCGCTTCAGAAAGCAGATATGACTTGCGGGTTCTATTCGTTGTCCCTTCCGACCGGGATGGGCAAGACACTGACATCTATGGCGTCCGTCTTTACGGACGCCGCAGACGCGGGGGAGGAAACATGAAAAAACTCCTGAACACGCTCTATGTCACAACCCAAGGGGCGTATCTATCCCGCGAAGGCGAGACGGTGCTGGTTCGTGTTGAAGGTGAGACAAAGCTCCGCCTGCCGGTTCATACCCTTGACGGGATAGTCTGCTTCGGACAGGTCTCTTGCAGTCCCCCGCTTATGGAGTTATGCGGGGAGGCGGGCGTTACGATATCTTTTCTCAGCGAGCAGGGGAAGTTCCTCGCGCGGGTGCATGGCCCTGTTTCTGGAAACGTGCTTCTAGGGCGCGAACAATACCGCCGGGCGGATGATGAGGCGGACTTTGCGAAGATTGAGCGTTCCGTGCTGATAGCGAAGGTTGCCAACTGCCGGACCATACTGCTCCGTGCCGCCAGGGAGAGGACAGACAACAAGGGTACAGAGCCGCTTACATCGGCTGCCGCCCATCTTATGCGGATATTGAAAAGTATCGAACGTGAGTACTCGCTCGATGTCCTCCGCGGTATGGAAGGCGAGGCGGCGCGCACATACTTCGGCGTCTTTGACAATCTCATACTAGCGCAGAAAGAGGAGTTTTATTTTGTGGAACGAGGCCGGCGGCCGCCGCTCAATAACATTAACGCCTTGCTGTCTTTCATCTACACGCTGCTTGCGCACGATGTGGCTTCGGCCCTTGAGGGCGCGGGCCTTGACCCTGCCGTAGGATACCTCCACAGGGACAGGCCCGGGAGGCCGGGGCTTGCGCTGGATATTATGGAAGAGTTTCGTCCGTTCCTCGCCGAGAGAATAGCCCTCTCACTTGTGAACAGACAGCAGATAAAAGGCAAGGGGTTTGACAAGACAGAGATCGGTGCGGTAACGATGGACGACAAAACACGGAAGGAAGTGCTCGTGTCGTATCAGGAACGAAAGAGGGAAGATATACAGCACCCCTTCCTCGGTAAAAAGGTGGCTGTCGGGCTTCTGCCTCATTGTCAGGCGATGCTCCTTGCACGTTATCTTCGCGGCGACATAGATGAGTATCCTCCGTTTATCTGGAAGTGAGGCGCATATGATGGTATTGGTAACATACGATGTAAATACAGAGACAGAAGAAGGCAGAAGGCGGCTCAGGCGTGTAGCCAAGTTCTGTGAAAACAGCGGCCAGCGGGTGCAGAACTCTGTTTTCGAATGCCTTGTGGATCCTGCAAGATGGGTTAGTTTGCGTCATACGTTGATAGAGGAAATTAATGCGAAGGCGGATAGTTTAAGATTTTATTTTCTGGGAAGCAATTGGAAGCGGAGAGTAGAACACGTGGGTGCAAAACCTTCATATGACCCAGAAGGGCCGCTCATCGTATGAAAAGACATTCGCGTACCCCTAGCGCACATTAATTTGCGGGGGTATCGCAAATTTATTTAAGTCTTTAATAATGAAGTAAATATCTGAATTGGAAATAGGAGTAAAGGTAAAGGTGAGAGCAGAAAAAAGGCGGTTCGCGGATATGTACTTTGAACCTGTTGTCATTTAAGGCTTTTCGGCTGTTGTGTCGCCCCCGCGTGGGGGCGTGGATTGAAACCCTTTCTTGCAGGGGCTTATGTGGGCGCTACTAATTATGCTTACAATGCATCTCTTCCCACAAAATGTGGATTAACAATAGAAAATGCTGTTAAAGAAACATACACTATGGCTTATTACGAGGATTCTTTAACTACATGGGTGCAGATGAAAAAAGAAAAGCCTTCTGTGAATATTGTAGTAGAACCAATTTTAAACATCAATGATTGTCAATACCAAAAATTAAGTATATTGCTAGTTGGTGAATTTAAAGAATATAAAAACAATCAGATGATTTGCAAAAATAGCGATGGCGAACCTGAAATGAAAGAGGATAATCTGCCAGAAGAAAGAATGGCGCAGGTAAAAAACTCTAATCAAAGGGAGACAGAAATTGGTCAAGAGAAAAAACAAGGAGGTAATACAGTGAGGAAACTGGTTATCATTGGCTCTATTTTATTATTCCCCTCTCTTGTCTTCGCTCAATCCGCAAAAGATGCAATTAGAGCTTTAAAAAAGTTGGAGGCTCGTTGTCAAGTAGGCATCGCATATGTAGATTATTCGCCAGCATTGGGAGATGCTAAGTTTGAAGTTAATATGTTTTTGGAAACACAAGAGGCAAAACAAAAACCCGATTTTAATCTTTCTGGTAAGTCTCTTACCACTTACAATCTACTGGCTTCATCTATACAAAAAACTATGGAGCACTATGAATATGCACAGGAAGCATGGCAAATGAAATTCGGTGGATACGAATACCGGGATTCTATTCGGCATGATGACGGAAAAGCCAAGCTAATCTTATTGTTATATCCGGAGGCTGATAAGCCTTTTTATGAAGGCGGTGTGATAGTAGAAATTAATTCTCACGTTTGGGGGAAGGTAAAGGCAGTTGATATATCTATGATGATTGGTTTTATTTGGAACGAAGCATCAAAGGAATTAGATAAGGCAATGGGTCTTTTAAGGACATCTGTTAATCCGGTTGCACCGCAAGAAGAAAAAGCGGCGCCATAAGGTCGCCCCCCGCGTGGGGGCGTGGATTGAAACACCGCAAAGAGGGGGGACGCCACGGGTTGGGATGAGTATACCTAAGCGGCGATTCCCGTCAAGCCACAGCCTAATCCTCAAACACCTACCAAGGCTCAGTTCTAATGTAGATACTGTCCCCAGTCTTGGGGTCTGTTCCTACCCATTCCCCAGCAAATGGGCGTGGGTAAAATATTACAGTTGGTTCATTCTGTGTATAAACTTTAATGACATCCCCCTGTTGCTCTGTTTTGATTGTAGTATTACTCCTCCCTAATACAGTTCCTTTTGTAGTATTACACCCAGCCAAAAGGCTTGCGACAACCAGAACCACAGAGATTATGCAATATGCCACCTGACTCTCCTCCTTCTCCCAACTACCATGCTTTTGCCAAGTATACCTAAGCGGCGATTCCCGTCAAGCCACAGCACAGCTCAACGGCGTGAGGAGGAACAAAAAATGCCAAGGGGTTAGCTTGGACGGTAGACATCTCCTCTATGTCCCACCTTCACCACCAGGACTATGAGGTCTTTATCCCTGATTTCGTAGATGATGCGGTAATCCCCCACCCTGATACGATAGAGGCTTTCTGTACCAGATAGTTTTTTGACACCCGGTGGACGCGGGTTTGCCTCTAACCCTCCAAGGCGTCTGATAATTCTCCGCTGGATACTGGACTCTAGCTTTTTTATGTGACGTTCAGCGGCAGGAGCTATTTTGACGGTGTAGGTCACAAGAGAGCCTTAAAGCCCAAGCTCTTTTTTAAGTCTAGAGAGGGAAATCGTTCCCTTTCTCTTGGCCTCTGTTAGGGCCTTGCGTGCGTCTTCTAAATCTATGCGGTCTTCAATTTCTTCCAGCAGCTTCATGTCCTCTATAGGGACTATTGCGGCAACTGCCTTTCCCCTTCTTGTAACAGCTATCCTCTCTTTACCGTAGCCGACACGGCTTACAAGCTCTGCAAACTGGTCTCTTGCCTTCACGGCAGTCATTGTAGTCATTGACATTCCCCTTCTTGGAGATATAAATTTACGTAGACCTCTGCAAAAGTACCAAAATTGAAGGTGTAAATGTAGCCGCACCCTTTATGGGTGCGTATAACGCAGGCTAAAGCCTGCGGCTACCCTTAAATTGATGATTAGACTAACTTTTTCAGAGCTCTCTTACGCTGAGAAGTAACGATAACCCTTACTGTACGAATTGTACAATCTGGAAGGTGAGCTGTAAACCCCAAAATTAGACTGTTTTCCATTTGATTTAACGTAAGGCCAGTGACCAAAAACGGAAGACCAACGGCCCCGTACTGCTGGGCACAGCTTGAGAAAGGTGCATGGGCACGGCGTACCCATAAGGTACTTAGTCACCCCCGTGCAGGGCCGGTATTCTCCAGGCCGGCGGGGAAGGCGTAACCCGCCGGCTATTGGGCTGGCACAGGCCCTGCTTTGAGCTTGCCAGCCGGCCTTAAAAGGCACTACTGGGCAACGCTAAGCTTTGGAATGCAGGGGCGGGGTAACCTCGCCCCTACAAGTATTCCCGTCAAGCCACAGCGAGGGCGCAGGGCTAAAGCCCTGCGGCACCCGCAAGACCCGCCCCTACAAGTGCGCTTAATACTAGTGCGGGGACGGAATCCTGCACATTCGCGGTAGGGACTGACACCGAACTAATCGTAGGGGCAATTCATGAATTGCCCCTACGGGTCTCGCTGTAGGGGCGTATTGCAATACGCCCCTACAGGTTTTGTGGGCAGGTCTAAAGGCCCGCCCTACGAAGGATTAAGGCTTAAATGACGGTATCCGTTGCGAACAGGTTTGAAAACCTATCCCTCCGTGAAAGCGTATTCCAAAAAATCATTGAAATAACTGTGCCATTTTGTTAGACTTTATGGCCCGTCTCGTACTTTTAAGATGAATGGGTGGTGCTGTTGATTATCACGATAGACGGCCCTGCCGGGTCTGGTAAGAGTACTGTGGCCAAGGCCCTTGCAAAGCGCCTTGGCTTTCGCTATATAGATACAGGCGCCTTCTACAGGGCCTTCACTTGTAAGGCCATGAGGGCCGGGGCTGACCTCGAGAACGAGGGAAGTCTCTGTAAGTTGGTTAAAGAGACGGATATAAGGGTAGAGGACGGCCAGGAAGGCATCCGGGTCCTTGTAGACGGCGAGGACGTTACCAGGGAGATAAGGGACCCCGCTGTAACGGAGCGGGTGCACTTCATCGCAAGCCTTGCAAGGGTAAGGGAGCCTCTGGTAGAGCGGCAGAGGGCGGCGGCGGAGGGGGTGGACGCAGTGGCTGAGGGAAGGGACACGGGTACCGTTGTGTTCCCCCACGCGGACAGGAAGTTTTACCTCTACGCCCAGCCTGAGGAAAGGGCCAGGAGGCGTTATGCGGAGCTTAGGCCGGACAATAAGGGTCTAAACTACGAAGGGATACTCGAAGACATAAGGCGGAGAGACCGACGGGACAGCACCCGCGAGGCCTCTCCCCTGCGCATCGGCCCGGACTTTATCAGCCTTGATACCACGGGGCTGGATGTGGAAGAGGTTGTTGAACGACTGTTGCAAAAAATCTAGCCCTCAAGTAGAATATGAAAAATCAGTGGAAGTTTTAAGGGCTGTATGGTATGGTTTTTTGCGCATATTGGCCCAGCTCGTGTTTCCTGCCTTCTGGCGGTACAGGTCCTTTGGCAGGGAGAATATACCCGACAGCGGCGGGGTTTTGATTGTAAGTAATCACCAGAGTTACGCCGACCCCCTGCTGATAGGTGTGGGGCTGAACCGTCAGATCCACATAATGGCAAGGCGGTCGCTCTTCCACAAGCACGTTCTTTTCCGTTGGTTGATATTGTCTCTAAACGCCTTTCCCCTTAATAACAACGGGAGTGATGTCGGAGCGATTAAGGAGGCTATAAGGCGTTTAAAGAGGGGTAATCTCGTCCTAATGTTCCCCGAGGGGACGCGGACGGAAGACGGCAGCATAGGGGAGATTCATCCCGGCATAGCTGCCATAGCCAAGAGGTCGTGTACTCCGGTGGTGCCGGCGGTGATTGACGGTGCTTTCGAGACCTGGCCGAGGACGAGAAAACTTTTTAGGTTTGGTCCCGCCGTGAAGGTGGCGTTTGGTCGGCCTCTTTATTGCGACGGCTCCGCCGAGGAGTTTACAAAGGAAGTGGCATCGGATATGCTACGGCTTCAGAGTTTTCTAAAGAGTAAATGTTAACTTTTATTGTTAAGAGAAGGGGATAAATGCCTAGAGTTGACGTGGTAAGACAATACGATATTGACCTGGCAGAGATTGAGAGAGAGGTTGAAGCGGCGGTAGGCGTCGGTCTGCCAGGGGAGATGGAGAAGGTCTATACGGAGTCTATAAGGAATTTTGAGGCTGGTTCCATCCTTAAGGGGAAGGTACTTGCCCTCACGCCGACAGATGTGATTATTGACTGCGGATACAAATCAGAGGGCGTTATCCCCAGCGACGAATTTGACAACATATCCAGACTGAAAGTTGGAGACGAGATAGAGGTACTGCTCGAGACCGTAGAAGACGATTCCGGCCTAATAAAACTTTCGAAGAGAAAGGCTGATCGCATAAGGGGCTGGGAGAAGGTTATTACAAGATACAAAGAAGGAGATGTGGTAACCGGTACCGTTACCAGAAAGATAAAGGGCGGCCTGCTGGTTGACCTTGGCATACCCGTCTTCCTGCCTGCCTCTCAGATAGACGTAAAACCCCCTGGGGACATAGCAGAATACATAGGCAAGGAGGTAACCTGTAAGATATTAAAGATAGACGAGACCAGACAGAACATTGTCGTATCACGCCGAAGACTCCTGGAAGAAGAACGGGAGGGATTGAAGCTGCAGCTTCTGGCGGAGATAAAAGTCGGCGACCTCCGTAAGGGTGTGGTAAAAAACATAGCCGACTTCGGTGCATTTGTTGACCTGGGCGGTCTGGACGGCCTTCTTCATATTACGGATATGAGCTGGGGCCGCATAAGCCACCCCACAGATATGCTGACGATAGGACAGGAGATAGAGGTGCGGGTGCTGGGGATAGATAAGGAGAAGGAAAAGATTGCCCTGGGCCTCAAGCAAAAGACGGAAAGCCCGTGGGCGAAGGTGGAGGAACGGTATCCTGCCGGCAGCAGGGTTTCAGGTCAGGTGGTCAATATAATGCCGTACGGGGCCTTTGTTAAGCTGGAAGACGGCATAGAAGGTCTGGTACATGTGTCGGAAATGTCCTGGACCAGGCGAGTAAATCATCCATCCGAGATGGTGTCAATAGAGGATACGGTCGAGGTATTGATACTAAAGGTCAATAAAGAGAAACAGGAGATTTCTCTGAGTATGAAGCAAACAGAGGAGAATCCCTGGGACCGTATAGAACAGAGATACCCACCGGGCAAGAAGATCTCCGGAACGGTCAGAAACCTGGCCAACTATGGGGCATTTGTCGAGATAGAGGATGGTATAGACGGACTTCTCCATGTCTCAGACATATCGTGGTCGAAGAAGGTTACCCACCCCGGGGAGATGCTGAAAAAGGGCGACACCATAGAGGCAGTGGTACTGTCGGTGGATAAGGAAAAAAAGCGCGTAGCCCTGGGAATGAAGCAGTTGGAGAAGGACCCGTGGGAGAGCGATATCCCAAATAAATACCAAGTGGGAGGCATAGTGAAGGGTAAGGTCACAAAGCTTACCAACTTCGGCGCCTTTGTTGAACTGGAGAAGGGGATTGAGGGACTTCTCCACGTCTCGGAGATGTCCGATAAGAAGGTGTCCGACCCCCAGGGGTTGGTATCCATCGGCGATGAGATAGAAGTAAAGATAATACGGCTCGATGCCTCCAATAGGAAACTGGGCCTGAGTATGAAGCGGGCCGCCGAAACCACGCAAGAGGAAGGAGAGTCTGGAGAAGAGACCCTGCAAGAAACAGAGAAGTGAGGGAACTTCTTCTTAAAGACCCTCCAGGGAGTATCCGATGGTGAGAGTGGATGCGGATCTCCAATTATATCTGCATGAAATTAACAAGGTAAAACTGCTCTCTCCCGCCGAAGAAAAAGACCTGGCGTGTAAGACCGAAAGTGGGGACCAAGAGGCCAGGGAAAGACTCATAAGCGCTAACCTCAGATTAGTCGTGAGCGTCGCCAAACGTTACCTCAATCACGGACTCCCCTTCCTTGATCTTATAGAAGAAGGTAACGTGGGTCTAATCAGGGCGGTTAAGGGTTACGATTACAAGGCAGGCTACCGCTTCAGCACGTACGCGACGTGGTGGATTAGACAGACAATAAAGCGGGCGCTTACAAACACCAGTAAGACCATTAGAATCCCCGCCTACAGGGCTGAAAGGAAGGGCACTCCGCGGCAGGGTGAAAAGGCCGGTCCGGAGGGAACTGTATTACAGAAGGGAACGGGCCCTCAAGATGCGGCGGTTACAAGCATTGATAGTGTATGGTCCCTGATAGACGGTATTGCCGACCAGCGCGTCAAGACCCCGGAAGAGGAGGTCTTGGAGGCGTTTGAGAAAGAGCGGGTTGAGGGGCTTCTGGCCTCCATCGGAAAGAGAGAGGCAGACGTCATCAGGAAGCGTTTCGGGCTGGATATGGGCGAACCGATGACGCTGAAGGATATTGGAAAGGAACTCTGCCTCAGTCGGGAGCGCGTCCGACAGATAGAGAGAGATGCCCTCCGTAAGCTCCACGGCATAATTTCACAGGAAAAGTGAGAAACGAGAGATACCGGCCATGAGCATTGAGTAGGGGCGACCCGTCGGGTCGCCCCTACTCTTGGATACGGGACTTCGCCTGTACGAGCAAGTCTTTAGGTAAACAAAAAATTTACAGCAGTCATCTTCGGTAATCTACCGTTAAGGAGCAAGAGACATTTTGACTATAGACAACCTCAAGGCGTTAATCAGAGACGTGCCCGACTTTCCCAAAAAGGGCATCATGTTTAAGGACATTACCCCGCTTTTGTATGACTCCAATGGGCTTAAGACGGCTGTGAACATGCTCTCAGACCACTACAAAGGCAACCACGTCTCGGTAGTGGTGGCGACGGAGGCGAGAGGTTTTATAATCGGCCCGCCCATAGCCCTTAATCTCAATGCGGGGTTCGTACCCGTGAGAAAACCGGGTAAACTGCCCTACAAAACAAAGAGCATGACGTATAAGCTGGAGTACGGGACAGACACCGTGGAAATACACGAGGATGCAATAAAGCCAGGGCAGGAGGTGCTGATGGTGGACGACGTCCTGGCCACCGGCGGTACCATGGCCGCCTGCTGCAAGCTGGTGGAGTCTATGGGCGGTTGCATAATAGGCTGCGCCTTCCTGCTGGAACTCACCTTCCTGAACGGCCGAAAGGCCCTGAAGGGCCATGACGTCTTTTCGTTAATAAAATTTTAACCAGCCCAATACACGATTTATTTACGGTTAATCATGTCCTCTGGACGTCACCGACCTGTAATCCGAGAGTGATGTACATTAGGCACTTTATCGGAGGTCTCATACTTTAAGTAATTTCTGACTTATTTTAGCCACAATCTGCTCAGGAACTAATGTAAACCCTCTTGACAATGCATGCCAATGCGTGCCATACTTAAAATCAAAGCCCGACATGGGGCATGCCATTTTGGGACATTTTGCAGAGGTCTGACTTTAATATTATAAAGGTCTTTAGATATATTTATGTACGGGATTGCAGATAGGATAAGAAGGGTCCTTGAAGAAAAATCCTTATCCCAGAGGGATCTTTCAAAGATATTGGATTTTACACCCGGGTACATAAACGACATTCTTCGGGGCAGGACTACCCCGTCAATAAGGGTAGTGGAGCGGATGACCAGGGCGTTCAACGTATCGGCCGACTGGCTCCTGACTGGAGAGGAGCCAATATACGACGAAAAGCGGGGAGAACTCTGGCCCAGGGATTTGGAGGTTGTGACCTCAAAGGCGCTGCTGACCGTGAGAGATAAATTCGGCAGGAGAAAGCACGACTTTGTGGCAGTGCCGATACTTAATGATGAGATGGTATCCAAACTGCCGAAGAGGGTAAAAGACGTAACCTTTTTAGTTCCGGAGGAGTATTGTGTAATACCACATACGTGGGTTAAAAGGCCAAGAACCACCTTCTGTTACCGTGTTAATGGCATATGCATGGAGCCTACGGTGCCGCACGATAGTCTGGTGGCTGCGGATTGCTCTAATAGAGCGCCTTCGCGTCTCAATGGTAAACTTTGCCTCATTAGGTCAGAGTTCACGCCGACTGTTCGCCGTCTCCGTATCACCGAGACGCACCTTGTCTTTGCGACCGACAATCCCTTTGGCCAGCCTAAGCCCACCCGCGTTGAGATTGGTACCGGGAACCCCATAATCGGTAAGGTGGAGTGGGCTTGCCATCTCCACAAATAGCCGGCTGGAGTAAGATAGCCCTGCTCTATGCCCCCCTAAAGGGAAGAGACCTTTTTTTGTGAGAGATTATTGTAGAGGATGTTCCCTCCCAGGACGGTCATCTCTACCTTGATGTCCTTTATTTTTTTTCGGGGGACGGTTGTTGGGTCTCCGGAGAGTACCGCCATGTCGGCTAGTTTGCCTTGAGATATAGTCCCCTTCGTGCCTTCCTCAAAAGATGCGAAGGCGCCGCCGCAGGTGTAATACCGGAGGGCATCCGCCGGCTCCAGGCGGCTTTCCTCAGTGGGATGATTGACTGCGGACCATATGCCGTAGATAGGCCCAATCGGCATGCCGTCCGAGCCGAAGGCAAGGGGTATGGATTTTCTATAGAATCTGCCAAGGGGGGCTATGGCCTCCCAGCGCCTCTTGCCCAGATGCTTTTCGTACATACCGCCCGGTTGGCCCCACACGGAGACGAAATTCGGCTGCGCGGAGACTATTATGCCAAGTTCTTTTATCCGCTCAAGCACACCTTCCGGGAGGAGCTCGCAGTGCTCTATGCGGTGCCTTGGGTCTTTTCTCGGTCTGTCTATTTGCGTGTGTTCCAGTACCTCCAGCGCCATTGTAACGGCCTTATCTCCGATGGCGTGGAGAGAGACCTGCCAGCCCTTTTTGTGTGCGTCAGAAACGAGGTTTTTAAGCGCTTCCTTGTCCCATCTCAGCCTCCCGCCGCCTTGTCCGTCTGCGTAGGGTTCGGAGAGGGCCGCACTGTGGGCGCCGATGGAGCCGTCTAAAAAGAACTTCACGCCACCCAGCCTAAGATGGTTATTGTCGCTGTTGCTCATGGCGGCGTATTCATCTATCTTCGTGAGTTCACCTTCGCTAACGTACAGGTGAGTTCTTATTAATAACCGCCCCTCGTTGTACGTCCTTTGCAGCAGTTTGAAATCTGAGCCCATGTCATGGACAGAGGTTATTCCAAGTGACAGCATCTCTTTTTGTACAGTCTCGATTGCGTCGCAGAGTTTTTGAAGGGAAAATTTCAGGTGAGATTCCACCATCCGCCGCGCCTCTTGTTGGACTACCCCGCTGGGTTTACCGGTCTTTGTGTCCAGGCATAAACCCTCTGTCCCCTTTGGAACGCCGGCAAGCTCAAGTGCACGGCTGTTTACCACCACGAGGTGCTGGCAGACACGCTTAAGTACGATGGGGCGGCGAGGACTTATACTATCGAGTTCTTCGATAGTAATGATGCGGCCTTCCTTCCATCGGCTCTCGTCCCAATTGTATCCTGCTACCCATTCACTATCGGGTCTCTTCTCAACCTCCTGCTTGACGAGGCGCAGGATGTCCCTGACAGAGCGGCATTCCCCGAGGTCTAGCCCAAGTCGGCCCTTGGCCATCTCGACCAGGTGCATGTGGGAGTCAATGAAGCCCGGCACCACCGTCCTGCCCTCCAGGTCTATCAGTTCCTTTCCATATATCAGGCCCTCGTCAAGCCCCTCTCTGCCTCCAACATAAGTGATTCTATCGCCTTCTGTTACGACTGTATTGGCCAGGGGTAAATCCCTGTCCATGGTAAGAACCCTGGCGCTGGTGAGCACTATTCCGTTACTTGGCATCCTTCCAGCTTACCTCAATCAGTCTCTGCAGCGAGTCCTTTGCGCAGCCCGAGTCTATGGACTTGGCGGCCAGCGTCAGACCCGCTTTCATGTCTTTTACAGCCCCGCTGATCATTATTGCGGCGGCGGTGTTTAGGAGTACCACGTCACGCCTGGGCCCTTTGTGTCCATCAAGTATATCTCTTATTGCCCGGGCGCTTTCTTCGGGATTTTTGGCTGTAAGGTCTTCGGGCCTTGACCGCTCTATGCCAAACTGCTCCGGCTGGATGTAGTACCCTTTTATATCACCCCCCTTGAGTTCTGTTACCTTTGTCCTGTCGGATGTGGTTATCTCGTCCAGTCCGTCAAGCCCGTGGACTACCAGTGCGCGCTCCGTGCCCAGATTTCTCAGTACATGGGCCAGAGTGTCGGTCAGGTCTTCGCTGAATACGCCTATAAGCTGGCGGCTGTTCCTTACGGGGTTGGTCAGCGGGCCAAGGAGATTAAAGGCCGTGCGGAAACCGAGTTCGCGTCTCGGCTCGCTGGCAAATTTCATTGAGCTGTGGAACAGCGGCGCAAATATAAAACCAATGTTTGCCTCCCTGACGCACCTTACAACCGTCTGGGGATTTGTTTCTATATTTACGCCCAGGAGCTTGAGGACGTCGGCGCTCCCCGTGTGGCTGGAGGACGCCTTATTGCCGTGCTTTGCCACCTTAATCCCCGCACCTGCCACCACGAGGGCTACGGCGGTGGAGATGTTGAACGTACCCTTTCTGTCACCGCCCGTACCGCAGGTGTCTACCGCTACGCCGTCTATATCCAGTGGTGTGGCCTTGCTCCTCATCACCCTGGCAAGGCCCGTAAGCTCATCCACCGTCTCACCCTTCATCTTTAATGCGGTGAGGAACGCGGCTATCTGGGCCGGTGTCGCCTTACCGGACATTATGTCTTCCATGCAGGCGGCGGTCTCCGCCTCGGAAAGGTCTGTACCCTCGACCAGTTTGGCAATGGATTCCTTTATCATGACGTGGCGCCCAGCTCCATCTTCAGGCGTTTAATAATCCCTTTGACCTCTTCCATCAGCTCCCTGTCATCCATCACCGGTGTGCCCTTAAGTCCGGCCTCCGGTATCTTGGGGTCAAACGACAGGAAGCCCAGTATGGGGATGCCCTTAAGGCGCTTTTCCAAAAAATCCTGCTGTTCCTTGTTCTGAATCTTGTTGCCCACGGCAAATACGGATTTCAGACCTATGTCGGCGGCAAGCCTATTTATTCGGTGGGCTACCTCCACACTGGACAGCGTCGGCTCTACAACCACTATCAGGGCGTTAACGCCCCTGACGCTGGCCCTGCCCAGGTGCTCTACGCCAGCCTCCATGTCCGCTACGGCTACCTCGTCCCTCTGCAACACGATATGGGTAATCATGCTCTTGAGAAACACGCCTTCGGGGCAGGCGCATCCGCCGCCCCCGCGCTGAATGGCGCCCAGTACCATCAGGCGGACTCCGTCCTTTTCTATCCCTATCCGCTCCGGCAGGTCGGACACGGTTGGGTTCAGCTTAAAGAACTTGCCGTACTCCTCGGACGTAGCGCCGGTGCGCTCCTTTACAAGCTCCTTCATCTCGACCATCGGGACGATGTTCTCGTGTCCCTCTATGCCCAGTGCGATTGCAAGATTGGGCGCAGGGTCCGCGTCTATGGCCAACACCTTTTTGTTGTCCTCGTGGGCAAACAGCCACGCCATCGCCGCGGCAAGGGTCGTCTTGCCCACGCCGCCTTTACCCGATATGGCTATCTTCAACTATCTATCTCCTTCACTTTATCAGAATAGTAAGGTGCGTCTCGACGCACCCTACGTTCTACGTTCTGAAACGGTATCTGTGTAAGATTTCTGAAAGCCGTTATTTTACTTATTATAACGAATTAAAGACCAAAGGTCTAAAAAGACTTGACAGGGTTTGTGGGGCTACCTAGAATCGAGCCCATGTAAGTTCTTCTGAATGCATGACTAATGGATACTTGTTCTTCTTATACTTAGTGGGATAACTTGACAGGTCGCCTGTTCTAGATTCTTCGCTTCGCTCAGAATAACAGAGGGTGTTGAAATGACGTTGTGCGTTGGGAATGACGTTATGCACTGGAATAACCTTCGTCGAAATTCATAATAATGAGAGCTCTGAAAAAGTAGTCTAATCATCAATGTAAGGGTAGCCGCAGGCTTTAGTCCGCCTAAGGCGGATTATACACACCCATAAAGGGTGCGGCTACATTTACACCTTCAATTTTGGTACTTTTGCAGAGGTCTCAATAATCTTTATGTAGCGTGCGAGTTTATCTCGCACGTGCAACGCAAGGTCGCACGCCACGTTTTACACTAAATAACGCATGTTTTTTGGTGCGTATTTTGTGAAGATTTTGATACTTAAATGGAAGGGTTATGTCTCAGAATATCATCATACACGGCGGGGCTGGGAAAAGGCCGGGGAGCAAGAAGAGGGTGGAGGAGATGAGGGCCTCTATCAGAGAGGCGCTGGAACTGTCATACCCTGTACTGGAAGAGTGTGGGGCGGTAGAGGCGGTGGTGTACGCAGTGACGTTACTGGAGGATAACCCCATATTCAATGCCGGAACGGGTTCAAAACTGCAGGCGGACGGCAAGGCCCGTATGACTGCCGCACTTATGGACGGCAGTACGCAGAAGTTCTCGGCCGTTGTAAATATTGAAAATGTAAAAAACCCCATAAAGGTTGCCAAGGTGCTTCAGAGGGAGAGATACCGCACCCTGGCCGGAAGTGAGGCAACCAGATTCGCACGTGAAAGGGGCTTCAGGTATTACAGCACCGTTACCGACGAGAGACGGAGGGCTTGGAGATTGGCGTCTCGAGATATGGGTACAGTTGGGGCCGTTGTAATTGATAAGGACGGGAACATCGCCGCGGCTACTTCTACGGGCGGCATGGGACAGGAGACCCCCGGCAGGGTGAGTGACGCCGCATCTCCCTGCGGCACATACGCCAGTAAGTACGTGGGTGTGGCATGCACCGGTAGGGGTGAGGATATCGTCAACGTGGCCCTGGCAACGGGCGTTGGCACAAGGGTCAACGACGGCGTGAACCTGAAAAATGCGGTGGCCAGGTGCATGCGGGAGATTGAGAAGATAAAGGGGCTGGCGGGGGTAATTGCGATTGACAGGCAGGGGAATATAGTCAGCACGCACAACACCGAGTTCATGTCCTACGGCATCTGCAGAAACGGCAAAATATTTATGAAGTCGTGGTGAAAACGTATTGCCAATTGAAACGCCATAGATTAAAATGTTTTTGAGATGTCTTCATAACCTTATTTAAGGGGGGAAAGATTATGAGCTGCGGTAAACCACACGGCAAGAAAATGGGCCCCGGCGGTGCAGCGGGCTCAGAGAAGAAGGCATCAAAACCTAAAGGAAAGAAGTAGTCTTTTTACGTATTGAACCTGGCAGTTTTTTGATTCTCATTATTTTTGAGAAAAAAAGGGGGGGTTCTATGCAAAAATTAAAGGCCCGTGACATTATGACCAGACCGGTAGTATCTGCACGAGAGAACGCCTCTGCGAGGGACGTGGCTATGCAGCTTCTGTGCGGCTTATATAGTGGTATGCCTGTCACAAACCAGAAGGGAGAGGTTACGGGAGTCATAACGGAACACGACCTGCTGAAGGCCGTTAAGGGCGGTAAGGAGCTCGTCCGAGTCACTGCAGGCGATATCATGACCCGTGACGTCATTACCGTAAGTGCTGATACGCCGATAGATAAGGTAGCTGAGATACTGATGGACAAGAACATTATCCGAGTACCGGTTACCCAGGACG
>Ga0155546_110_pt1 | contig 13786 bp, 10 predicted proteins | sample RifCSPhighO2_12_FD_107203 | JGI IMG/M metagenome (GOLD analysis project Ga0155546, IMG submission 107203) | Planctomycetes bacterium RIFCSPHIGHO2_12_FULL_51_37
CCTGATAACCCGAACCGGTGCCCACCTCCAGGACGGTGTCATTTTTGTCCAGGTCCAGGAGTTCAGTCATAAAGGCCACTATATAGGGCTGGGATATAGTCTGTCCTGAGCCTATGGGTACGGGTGTGTCTTCGTAGCTGTGCTGTCTCAGGCCTTCCGGTATGAATAAATGTCTGGGTACGGACTGCATGGCTTTTAGCACGCGGGGGTCTTTGACGCCCCTGGCCTTGATTTGCCACTCCACCATCTTGGTCCGCTCACGTTCATATACAGCCTCGTCGTAACTGCTCAGGTCTTCCTTGATTCCGCAGGCCGTTTCTGTTTCCAGGCAGGTGAGCGACAACAAGACTGCTATAAGGATGGAATATAGTGATTTGAATTCGTTTCGCATCAATACGTGTTTCCGTGGAGTAGGAAGATTTTCTTCCTATAAAGCATTGCGAGGTAAATAGGAACCTCTGCAAAAGTCTTGCAGTGGCATGGTGTCATTCCGAGCGAAGCGAAGTCACGCCAAAGGTAGATGTGCCTCTGGCGTAAATCTAATCTGTTATGTAGCGTGGTAGCCCTCGGCCTGAGCTCGGGCCGAAGGCTTGCTGCCACGCTCAATCCGCCTCAGGCGGAGAGCAAGCTCCAACGCTACATCTATGAAAATGCATAGTTAATTCCTCGCGGATTAAGTTCCGGCCAAGGCGTGGCCATGACCTACCCTTCGTTGGGAGAAAACTGCTGGTGTGCCAAGATGTGCCGGACACTTAGAAATATATAGCATAGGTGCTCCATCACTCATGGCAGATATGATGCCCTCAAGGTCTTACTTTCAGAGGATGCTCCTCCATCTCAAGCGCCTCCCCGACGATGGCAGCATCTTTAATGCCCTTTTCGTCAAGTTTTTCCAGGAGCGAGTCTGCCTTTTTCCTGGGGAGGGCTATAAGCAGCCCTCCAGACGTCTGGGCATCAAAGAGTACATCAAGGAGGTTATCCGAGATGTCCCCCTCCACCTTGACTTTGTTTATCAAGTGGCCCTTGTTAAGTACTGATGCGCCCGGCATCAGCCCCATGTCTGCATGTCGTAGGGAACCCGGCAGTAAGGGTATCTTCCGGACCGAAAATGCCAGAGTTACCTTACTCGTCAGGGCCATCTCATAGGCATGGCCCATGAAACCAAACCCGGTGATGTCAGTGCATGCATTCGCACCCACCTCGACCATCGCCTCGGAGGCGGCCTTGTTGAGGGTCTTCATCAGCGCAACCATCCCGGCCACCTCTTCTTCCGTGGCCTCACCGGCCTTTAACGCCGAGATGATAAGTCCGCCTCCCAGGGGTTTTGTCAGTATGAGTGCATCGCCCGGTCTGGCGGACGAATTTCTGACCACCCTCTTGGGATGGATGAGACCGGTGACGGAAAGGCCGTACTTTATCTCCGTGTCCTGCAGGGTGTGGCCTCCCACGATGACGGCACCGGCCTCATGCACCTTATCTGCCCCGCCTTTTAGTATCTGTGCGATGGTGGAATGGTCCACCTCCCTGATGGGGAAGGTAAGGATGTTCATGGCGGTGAGGGGCGTCCCTCCCATGGCGTATACGTCGCTGAGTGCGTTGGCGGCGGCTATCTGCCCATAGTCGTACGGGTCATCCACTATGGGCGTAAAGAAATCAAGGGTCTGCACCAGCGCCAGCCGGTCGTTTATCTGGAATACCCCGGCGTCGTCGAAGGTCTTTGGCCCCACAAGCAGGTTGCCGTCCGAAAAATCAGGTAAATCGGCCAGCACACCCTCCATGCATTCCATGGGTATCTTGCCGGCTCAGCCCCCACAGGTGGCGTAATCCGTCAGGCGTTTCTTCTTTGCCATCGGTTTCTCCTATAGATGTTTTCCGAAATCAACCACCTCAGGTCCAACCAATCCGTCAAAGTCGCTGTACTTCATCCTTATGGTCTCAACGTGGCTGCCCGCCTGGAAGACTATCTCTTCGTCCTCTGTCAGGGCTTTGTCTACGTATACCCCTATGTTGTACAGGTTTCCAAATGGGGGCATCGCTCCGACGTCGCAATCCGGGAACAGGCTCTTGAATTCCCCTTCCGTTGCAAGTCTTGCTCCCGGGTCACGAAGCACCGTACGGACCTTATCCACGTTTACCTTATGGTCGGCGGAAAGTACAGCCATAACGTACTTATTTGTGGTCTTAATTATGACCACTTTGACAATGTCTTTGCCCGGAACGTGCAGGCTTGCTGCCACTTCCTGAGCCGTATACACCTCCTGATGTGTGGACACCTTATACTTCGCCTTGTTCTTGTCCAAATACTCCTTCAGTTTTCGTGCGATAGTCACCTTTGCCCACCTCCTTTCACGAGGCTTGATCTAACCTGATGTCTTTTACGTCAAGTTCTACGACTTCGTCTTTCCAATTGGAAATCTTCGGCGTAAATGCTATGGATATGGGTCCGGCATGTTGTTCTACCCGTGCCAGCATCTCTCCCATACCGAATGCTATGGCCCTGAAGGCGGCGTTTTCCTGACGTACGTAGAAACTCAGGTGCCGTCCCGCCTGGCCTCCGACTCTGGATGGCCGACCGGCCACCCTCAGCCCGCCCGCAGTGAAGATAGGTTCAGGATTGCCCTCCCCGAACGGTACAAGGTGCTCGAGCTCGCGTATCTGCGGGACCGAGACGCCACTCAGCGGCAATTCGCCATCCGTATAAAGCGCGGGCTGAATGTGTTCCCTCTTCAGGCCGGTGGAGGCAAACTTGTTTATCAAACGCCTGAAGTCCTCCACATTCTCCTTCCTTATTTTAAGCCCGGCGGCCTGTGAATGTCCACCAAAAGATATAAGTTTGCTTTGAGATGCCTCCAGCGCCTCTGGCAGATGAAACCCCGGCACTGAACGGGCAGAGCCGTGCCCCTCGTTCCCACGCAGGGCTATCATAATCGTTGGTCTGTAAAACTCATCAACTAACCTGGATGCAACAATCCCGACTACGCCCGGATGCCAGGACTCGCTGTCCAGAACGATTACCCAGGTGGAATCAAGGTCTATTTCCTTTTTGATCTTTTCTCTGGTGGAGTCCAACATCTCTGTCTGAATCTTTTGCCTCTCTCGGTTGTAGCCTTCGAGATGTTGGGCAAGTCTTTTTGCCTTGTCTGCGTCCTGTGCGAGCAGCAGTTCCAGACTGAATGTTGCAGTCCATAGTCTCCCCGCGGCATTCAGTCTTGGCCCCAGTCTAAACCCTATGTCTCTGGGATTAAGGGTGGAACCGGCCAGGTCCGAGACCTCTTTAAGCGCCAGGATTCCCGGGTGGACGGACCTGTTCAGTGATTCCAGGCCGTGCCTGGCCAGGATGCGGTTTTCGCCTATCAGGGGTACTGCGTCTGCAATGGTGCCAAGGGCTGCCAGCCCCATGGCGTCCACCAGAAACGACCTGAACTGCGGCGTAACCTTTCTCTGCATAGAAAGGGTCTCCGCCAGGGCCCAGCACAGCTTAAACGCCAACCCTGCCCCCGAAAGCTCACGGAAGCTGTAGCCGGAGTCGGGCAGCTTTGGATTTATTATGGCCAGGGCCTGGGGGAGGTCATTCCCGGGCTCGTGGTGGTCGGTAATTATGAGGTCTATGCCCTTGGCCCTGAGTATGTCAGCCTCCCTTACGGATGTGATGCCGCAGTCTACGGTAATTATTACATCAACGCCGTCCGATACCAGCCTCTCTATAGCCTCTCGATTAAGTCCGTACCCTTCGTCTATTCTCTGTGGTATGTACCAGGTGGTGTTCGCCTTGAGGATGTCGAAAAACTGCAGAAGGAGTGCGGTACCCGTCACGCCGTCCACGTCGTAGTCGCCGTACACGGCTATCCTCTCGCCGGCCCTCACCGCCTGCACCAGCCGGCTGGTCGCCTTCTTCATCTCAGGATGTTCGAGGGGGTTTGAAAGGTACGTCATCTTCGGTTGAAGAAAGGCGTGGGCGGAGTCGGGGTCATTTATCCCCCGGTTAATTAACAGTCGTGCAAGGAGCGGTGAGATGCGGAGGCTTGAGGCAATATGGGCCTCGAGTTTTTCATTGAGAGGCGGGTATATCCATCTCTTTTTCATGTCACCTTCGTTTCATGGAAGAACAAAAGGTATTTATTTTATAATGTAATACCCACTGGAGTGTCAAGCACCTCTCTAATCTTATTTAAAAGAAGGGTGTCTTCTGCGGCCAGGTCCGGGTTACATGGGTCAAGAACGATTATATGCGACTTACACCCCATAGATTTTAGCCGCACTTTTGTGGATTCAATAAGTTCCTTTGAGACGCCGGGTCGTTTGTTTATGATAAATAAATCAACTTTTTTTAATACCTCAAGTGCCGAGCGCTTTATCTTCTCCAGACCCGGCGAGACGACCATGATTCCCAGGTCTGCATCTCTTAGGGCGAGGAATCTGTTTCCCTCGATCAGTACGCGGGCATCGTCGTCGAAGAGGTTTAAGGCCCTGCTTATGCCTTCATCGGCGCATTCTGAACTGGTCTGAAGCCACACCACTTTTGCGGCACCTGCCTCAATGTACCTGGCGGTATCCTTGCCCGGCTGCGCAAGAATCGCAGGGTCGGTAATTATCTTGAACAACGAATTTTCCTCTGGTGAGCAGCCGTCGCAGGAATCGTCCCTGTGTCTCGGACACGTCCCCTCATGCTGGACGGTAATCTTCAGGGCGCAGATATTCTTTAATTCCTTTATGATAAAGGCGCCCACGGTGGTCTTGCCGGTTTCACTGCTGGTGCCTGTTACTGCGATAATCTTCATTGTTACCTCTTTTAAGCTGCAGAGACATCGGATGGCTTTTCAGTTTGCTGCGGTTTCTTACCCTTTATTAGGTCGTCGTACTCGTGCCTGAAGTACCTGATGGTTGACAGGACCGGGTTGGGTCCCGTCTGCCCCAGACCGCAGAGGGACGTCTCTTTTATCTTGGTGGCTAATTCGGAGAGTAATTCTACGTCTCCCTCCCGTCCCTGGCCGTCGCATATGCGGGTAAGGATTTCCAGCATGCGTCTGGTGCCTATTCTGCAGGGGACGCATTTCCCGCAGGATTCGTCCTGTATGAAGTTCATGAAATATTTGGCCATCCCCACCATGGACGTTTTATCGTCCATGACGATAAGACCTCCGGAGCCCATGATGGCGCCCACCTTTTGGAGGGATTCGTAATCAATGGGCGTATCCAGATATTCCACAGGTATACAGCCGCCTGACGGACCGCCAATCTGCGCGGCCTTACAATTCCTTTTACGGGCGATGCCGCCGCCTATGTCAAAGATTATCTCCCTTATGGTGGTTCCCATGGGGACCTCTACCAGTCCGGTATTCCTTACGTTGCCTGCCAGGGCGAATATCTTTGTGCCTTTACTGCCCGCTGTCCCGATGCCGCTATACCATTTTGCCCCTTTTTCGATTATTGGAGGTATGTTGGCCAGCGTCTCCACGTTGTTTATACACGTGGGCTTTCCCCACAGTCCGGAGATTGCGGGGTAAGGCGGGCGTGTGCGGGGCATACCCCTCTTACCCTCTATAGAGGCGATAAGTGCAGTTTCTTCACCACATACAAAGGCCCCTGCGCCCTTCTTGATCTCTAAATCAAAGTCAAGCCCAGAACCCAATATGTTTTTCCCCAACAGGCCCAGGTCCCTGGTCTGTTGTATGGCTATTCCTACATTAGCGACAGCCAGCGGATACTCGGCGCGTACGTAGAAGAAACCTTCCTGTGCACCCATGGCGTAAGCCGCTATCAGCATACCTTCGATTACGGAGTGAGGGTTGCCTTCCAGTACAGACCTGTCCATGAAGGCACCTGGGTCTCCCTCGTCCCCGTTGCATATCAAGTACTTTTTATCCCCGGGCGCATTTCTAACGAATCTCCATTTAGTTCCAGTGCTGAACCCGGCGCCGCCTCTACCCCTGAGACCTGAACCGGTAATCTCCTCGATTACCTGGTCCGGGGTCATCTTTGTCAGCGCTTTTTCCAAGGAGGCATAGCCATCTACAGTGATGTAGTCGTTGATACTCAGGGGGTCAATGATGCCGTTATGCATCAATACTATGCGGTGCTGTTTCTTATAGAAGGGGATGTCTTGCTGATATACAACCTTTTGGTTCGTATTGGGGTCAGTGTAGAGCAGTTTCTGTATCACACCGCCGCCTAGGGCCGTTTCTTCGAGTATGCTGGTTGCGTCCTGCTCCTTTACCTTCTGGTAAAATATGTTACTGGGCAGGATATTGACCAGGGGACCTCTTTCACAGAGACCTTGACACCCTGTTTTTTTAAGCCTTACCTTTTCCTGGAGCTGACGTTTCTCCACCAGGTTCTCGAAGGCGTTGTAGAGGGCATGGCCGCCGAAGGTATCACAGCCCGTCCCACCGCAGACCACTACCGTGGGCCTTTTATCTGCCTTTTGTTCCTTTTTGAGTCTCTCCCTCAGCGCCTTTAGGGCGTCTATGGAGGTCAGTTTGTCCATGCGCTAAGCCTCTCTGTAATTCTCTAGAATCTCTTCCACCTTTTCGGGGGCCACCTGTCCGTAAAACTTGTCGCCCAGCGCCACCTTATGTCCAAAGGGGGTATCGCAGCACGATGCGCCGGATTTTACGCTGCTTCCGACAACCACTATCGGACCCAGGGCACAGGTGCCCAGGCAGGCCACAGACTGCAGGGTGAATTTCAGGTCTTTGGTGGTATCGCCTTCCTTTATGCCGAGGTTGCGCTCCAGCTCTTCCACGACTTGACCGGCGCCCCTCACGTGACAGGCTGTTCCGGTGCACACCCTTATGGTGTACTTGCCCTTGGGTATGAAGGAGAATTGGGCGTAGAATGTGGCTACTCCAAATATCCTGGCTAATGGAATGGACGTCTCTCTGGATATGAATTCAAGCCCCCCCCTCGGTAGATAGCCGTAGGCGTCCTGTGTCTTTTGCAGAATGGCTATGAGGTCTCCTGATGAGAGTTTACGGTTGAAAGAGGCAATTTCCCGTTCGAGTGTTTCCAGGTCTATAGGCGGTTCTTTGGTTAGTATTTCCTTCTTCATGGTTGTCTGCTATCCCCTATAGTAGGTTTTTTCCGACGTATTTTACTGCGTTCCTAAATATCTGCATCCCGTGAGGCTCCGTATCCAAGCCCCCTCTCTGCCAGTGGGGATGCTGCAACGGTTCTACGTACCGTTCTGGATGTGGCATCATCCCGAGTATGCGCCCCGTAGGGTCACATACCCCTGCTATACCGTCCACGGAGCCATTAGGATTGTGAGGGTATCCTGCACTTTCGCCTCTTTCGTTAACGTACTTAAAAAGTATTTGAGATGAACCCCTTAACCTATCCAGCACTTTGTTGTCCCTGATTACGAATTTGCCCTCTGCATGTGCGACCGGCATGTAAAGAAGCTGTCCCTCATCTACATATACCGATTTTCCAGAACAGACCTTGAGGTGTACCCATCGTGCCTCAAACCTGTTTGAGTCGTTAAAAGTAAGGGTTGCCTCCTGTGCGTTGTTGCTGCCGTCCAGTGCCGGCAGGAGACGGCTTTTCACAAGGGCCTGAAAGCCGTTGCAGATGCCTATGATAAGTTTTCCATCCTGGAGGAATTTCCTTATGCTTTCTTCCAGATGGAATCGCAGAAGGTTGGCCAGAATCTTTCCCGCTGCTATATCGTCGCCGTAGGTAAATCCGCCGGGCAGAACAAGAATATGGTAGCTGTGAAGCAGGTCCTTTTTCTCCAGGACCCTGTTTATATGGATGCGATGAGTCTCTGCCCCAGCCTGTTTAAAGGCATATTCGGTTTCCAGATCACAGTTTGTTCCGGCCGTGCGGAGTACCAGGGCCTTTACTTTTGGCATACAACGTAAAACCTTTGCTGACGGCCCTTTTAGGGCACTGCTTAAAAACGAAGTATAGCATGTTAAATAATTCTTGTAAACGGATTTCTGATTCGGATTGCAGATCGCACGACCAGCAGATGCAGTGGATGGAGAAAGGTCTTGCAGGAAAGAAGTAAGTGTAGGCCCTTGGGAAGTCGCTCCCCTACCCAAGGGCCAAACTAGTCAACGACGACCGGACCTGCCGTAGGACCTGTCTTTTTTAGAACAGTCCTACTATCTTGCCCGTGTTTACGTCTATATCCACGGCCTCACCGGCCGGTTTTGACGGAAGCCCCGGCATTGTCCTCATGTCGCCGAGCAGTGCGTAGAGGAATCCTGCGCCTACGGATGCCTTTATGTCACGGATTGGCACGGTAAAGTGTCTGGGTCTCCCCAGCAGTGTGGGGTCGTGCGACAGCGACAAGTGGGTCTTTGCCATACAGATAGGCAGATGGGTGTACTTCGGTCCCCACTCGTTGAACTGCTTTATCTTTTTCCTGGCCACAGGCAGGATGTCTATGCCGTCGGCGCCGTACACCTTGGTTGCAATGGTCTCCATTTTCTCTTCTATGCTTGCCTCAAGGGGGTAGAGGAAACCAAATTTTGACGGCTTTTGTGCCGCAGCGACTACGGCTTCTGCAAGTTCCTCTGCGCCGGCGCCGCCCCTTGCCCAGTGATTGGATTCGATGGCGTCCTCGGCCCCGTATTCTCTTGCCAAGGTCTTTATGGCCTCTATCTCTGCCCGCGTGTCCGTGTGGAAGGTGTTTATCGCCACTACCGACGGTATCCCGAAGAGCTTCATGTTTTCAATCATTTGTATAAGATTCTCGCAGCCCTTTTCTACCGCAGGTATGTTTTCCCGCACGAGTTCGTCGGGCAGAGGCTTCCCAGCCACTATCTTGCCCACTCCGCCGTGCATCTTGAGGGCGCGGACGGTGGCCACTATGACGGCGGCGTTTGGCGTCAGGCCGGAATAGCGGCACTTTATGTTCATAAACTTCTCCGCGCCGAGGTCGGCGCCGAATCCGCTCTCAGTTATCACAAAGTCGGCGCACTTGAGCGCCACCTGGTCGGCCACGATGGAGCTGTTGCCGTGTGCGATATTGCCGAACGGGCCGCTGTGTACGAACGCCGGCGTGTTCTCCAGTGTCTGGAGCAGGTTGGGCTTTAATGCGTCCTTCATCAAAACGGTCATTGCACCCGCGCACTTCAGGTCTTCTGCTGAGACGGGTTTACCGTCGCGGGTACTGCCTATGATTATCCTGCCCAGCCTCTCCCTCATGTCTTTCAGGCTGGTTGCCAGGGCCAGTATGGCCATTACTTCGGAGGCGACGCATATGTCAAAACCCGTTTCCCTTGGCACCCCTTGGTCCTTGCCGCCGAGGCCGATTATTATGTTTCTCAGCGCGCGGTCGCTTATGTCCACCACCCTGGGCCACGTTATGCTGAACGGGTCTATGTTCATCTTATTGCCGTGCATAAGGTGGTTGTCTATAAATGCGCTGAGCAGGTTGTGTGTGACGGACACGGCGTGGTTATCGCCGGTCAGGTGGAGGTTAAAGTCTTCCATAGGCACTATCTGAGAATAACCGCCCCCTGCGGCTCCGCCCTTTATGCCAAAGACCGGCCCCAGCGAGGGCTGTCTTATGGTTATTACGGTCTTTTTGCCTATCCTGTTCATGCCCATGCCAAGGCCGATAGTGGTAGTGGTCTTACCTTCTCCCAGCGGTGTGGGGGTTATGGCCGTTACGTCTATGTATTTCCCGTTAGGTTTGTTTTTCAGCCTCTCCAGGATGCTGAGGTCAATCTTGGCCTTGTACTTGCCGTAGTTCTCCACCTCGTCTGGCTGTATACCCAGGGATGCGGCTATATCGTTTATAGGCTTAAGCTTAGCAGCCTGTGCTATCTCGATGTCGCTCGGTACCTTCTTGTTTTTTGTTATCACGGTTGCCATTTTTATCTCCACGGTTTGAATCGCTTACGTTGCCAGAAAAATGCCTCCCATTTGGACCGTCCGGAATATGCTTCCGTCAAGGGAGGTTCCTTACGCCGCTCGTTGTCACAATTTCATACAAAATCAATGCGGTCTTCACTGCCTTAGCGGCGACTGCCATGCCTCCTTGAGCCTGTGTATGTCTGTATGGACTACTGGTCTTCCTCGCTTGCCTCTGAAGATGAAGACCGTGTCTCTTCTAACCTTACCCAAGAGACCATAGGGTATACCCTTCATTATGTGCTTAAATGCCTCATAGTTCTCAGGGCTTACCTCTACCACAAACCGGGTAGCGGACTCGGAGAATAGGATGGCATCCTCTCTCATTGCGCCGTCCTCTACGGGCACGTCCTTTATGCTGAGTTCCATGCCAAGACCGCCTGCGAAGCTCATCTCTGCTGCAGCCACGGCCAGGCCGCCCTCTGAGCAGTCGTGACACGCCTTGATAAGCCGCCTCTTGGATGCCTTTGAAAGGGCGTCCATTGTTTTTTTTGCCTTGTGCGCGTCTACGTGTGGGACGGCGTTACCGATGTGTCCGTGGATATGATAATAGTGAGAACCGCCAAGCTCCCGTTTGGTCAGCCCTACTATGAGTATAAGGTTACCAGGTGTCTTCGCATCCATTGATACCGCCTTTCTCACGTCTTCCATCACGGAGACGGCCGAGATGAGTAGTGTCGGCGGTATGCAGATGGTCTCTTTACCTACGCTGAACTCGTTGTTTAAACTGTCTTTTCCCGATATAAACGGCGTCCCAAAATAAAGGGCCATATGATAACATGCCTGTGCCGCCCTTACAAGCCCCCCGAGTCTGTCCGGCAGATGGGTATTCCCCCAGCAGAAATTATCCAGCAGCGCCGTTTCTTTGAGGTCGCCGCCTGCGGATATTATCTGCCTCAGCGCCTCATCTATGGCGCATGCCGCCATGTGGTAAGGGTCTATGTCTCCATATCTTGGATTCATACCGCAGGAGACGATTACGCCGCGATTTGAACCAAGGATGGGAGTAATGATGGTGGCATCGCCGGGCCCGTCGTTGTTACTGCCCTGAAGGGGTTTGAGGACACAACCGCCCTGTACCTCGTGGTCGTACTGCCTGATAATTGATTCCTTGCTGCAGACGTTCCAGGAGGACAAGATTTTTAGCAGGTCTTCTGTATAGTCCTTTTTTTCGGGCAGATCGGGCTCGGGATGGTGTTTTGGAACCCACCGGGCCTTTCGTACTGTCCGTGGAAGTCCCTCGTGCAGGAATTCCATATCCAGCTCTCCTACCACCTGACCGGCGTATCTGAGGGTGAGCTTTTTATCGTCGGAAAATTTTCCGATGATTGTGGCTTCTACGTCTTCAGACTTAAAGAGTGCGATAAGTTCCTCGGCCTTTTTGGGTGGTACGGCGAGGACCATCCTTTCCTGTGCCTCTGATACCCATATCTCCCAGTAGGACAGCCCCCGGTATTTAATAGGGACCTTTTCTAAATCAACGACGGCTCCCAGTTTTTTGCCCATTTCTCCCACGGCCGAAGACAGGCCGCCGGCGCCGCAGTCGGTTATGGAACGGAAGAGACCCAGGTCGCGCGCCTCCAGCAGCAAATCGGTTAGCTTCTTTTCCGTAATGGGGTTACCTATCTGAACAGCTCCGCTTGAGACGGTATCCGACTCCACCGTCAGCTCTGCAGATGAGAAGGTGGCGCCGTGGATCCCGTCCCTGCCGGTTCGGCCGCCTACCAGGACTACCAAGTCTCCTGCCTGGGCCTTCTTTTCGCATCTGTTCTTAGGTATGAGTCCAAGGTTTCCGCAAAATACCAGCGGGTTGCCTACGTATCTTTCGTCAAAAAATATGGCGCCGTTGGCAGTGGGAATGCCCATACGGTTTCCGTAGTCCCTGACTCCCTGCACTACGCCTTTAAAGACACGTCTGGGATGCAGCGCACCCTTGGGTATCTGGTTGTGAGGCATGTCTGGCGGTCCGAAACAGAAGACGTTCGTATTCATAATGGGTTTTGCTCCAAGGCCACAGCCGAGTATGTCCCGGATGACCCCTCCAACACCCGTACTGGCGCCGCCGTAAGGCTCTATGGCGGAGGGGTGGTTGTGCGTCTCCACCTTGAAGCAGACACCGTAGTCTTCGTCAAACTCGATGATGCCTGCGTTGTCCTCAAACACGCTCAGGCACCAGGGCTTACGCAGTTCGTGCGTGGCCCGCATTATGGTCTCTTTCAGCGGGTTATCTATCATCTCGCCGTTATAGTCCACAAGCCCGCGCAGGGTCTTGTGCATACAGTGTTCAGACCAGGTCTGTGCAATGGTCTCCAGTTCGACATCCGTCGGTTCTCTGCGGATATTTGTGAAATATTCCCGAATCGCCTTCATCTCCTCAAGGTTCAGGTGCAGCTGCCTCTCTTTGCTGATGGTCAAAAGCGCCTCATCGGAGGCATGGAGCATGGGAACGGTTGTCTTCTTAAAGACGTAGTCGCGAGGCGGTCTGATATAAGGTATCTCCTTTGAGTCAATAAATACGTCCTCAATGGTGCTGTTTGACAGAATCTTGGTGGCTATGGTGGCCAGTTCTTCCTGGGTCAGTTCGCCTTTGATCTTATATTGCCTGGCCCTCTTAAGGGATTTGACCTCAAGGCCCAGGTCCTCTATGCCTTTAACCGCCGTGGCCTCTACGGGGTCCATAACACCCGGTTTTCTAAGGACCTCCACGGTATGTCCGGCTGTCTCCTCACTGGCCGGGCGGTGTGAATTGAAGGCGAAGTCTTGGACTATTACGTCAGCGAGTAATTCCCTGCACATCTTTTCTATGTCTCTGTCGGACAGCGTCCCCTCAATGAGGTATACTTCCTTTGTCCTGACATCCGCTGCGCCTCGGATTCCAAGTGAATGAATCTCGGCGAGAATCTGCTCGCCAACGTGGTCTGGCAGGTCTGGTTTCTGAAAAATCTCTATCCTGGTCAGCATAGCTGAGAATTGTTGTTATTATTTAAATGAGAGCTCTGAAAAAGTAGTTTAATCATCAATTCAAGGGGTAGCCGCAGGCTTTAGTCCGCCTGAGGCGGATTATGCGCACCCATAAAGGGTGCGGCTGCATTTACACCTTCAATTTTGGTACTTTTGCAGAGGTCTCAAATGAGGCCTCTGAAAAATACAAAGTTTTGGTGTAAGGGCGTAATATATTACGCCCTTACAGCGGCTACAAAACGTAGGGACAGATGTTTAGACCTGTCCCTACGATACAAAATACCATATTTGGCAGGAACGTTCTAACCCCTGGGTGTATCGGGATTAACTCCTATAAGCCTATTCATAAGGCATCCCTCAGGCGTTTGGCACGCATGAGCTGTGAAGACAGTCTTGCAGGCTTTTCTTCATGTATTGCCAGTTTTATAGAGTTTAGTTCCTTTTGGAATAACTTTAGTGCATCAAGGACTTTACGGCGGTTCTGGAGTAATATGTCGCACCACAGTTCCGGGTCACTGGATGCAATCCTGGTCATGTCGCGGAAGCCGGGCCCTGTGAATGGTAACCTCTTTGCGCCTACGGTGTTGACTAAAGAGGCGGCAAGAATCAGCGGCAGGTGGCTTGTTGCTGCGAGGGTCCGGTCGTGTTCATCCGGCGACAAGATATTTATTTTCGCCCCTAAACCCTGCCACAGGGCCTTTATCGTCCGGAGTGCACCTGCGTTTCGGCCGGCAGGTGTTAGTATACAAAGACGCCCCTCAAACAGGTCGGCCTTTGCCGCCTCAATGCCTCTTCGTTCTGAACCAGCGATGGGGTGGCCGCCAATAAACGGTATATCTTTCCTTTTTATGTCTTGTATACATTTTACTATATGTTGTTTGGTGCTGCCCACGTCGGTGAGAATGGCCCCGCGCTTCATTACGGGTACAGCCTTGGCGGCCATTTGGGGGATGAGTCG
>Ga0155546_111_pt1 | contig 12748 bp, 11 predicted proteins | sample RifCSPhighO2_12_FD_107203 | JGI IMG/M metagenome (GOLD analysis project Ga0155546, IMG submission 107203) | Planctomycetes bacterium RIFCSPHIGHO2_12_FULL_51_37
CCCTGACGGAGTCGAAGATTACCTGCGAGTTAAGGGAAATGTTCATGTGGTCGGTTATGAAGAAACTATAATAGGTCTCGGCCAAATTCTCCTTTTTCCCGTTAGGCATCTTCAGTTGGGAGAAGGCCAGGCCCGTGTGGTCGTACCTCCTGGATGAGAACGGCGACCTCAGCCCAAGGCCAAGGCTCCACGCCCATTCCACCTCGTCCGGGACCGTGTTGCCGGTAATGCCGAACCTGGAAAATGCAGTGAGCCTCTGGGTGAGCTGCTGGTCGAAACTCAACCCAGCGGCACGGCTCTTGGTGTCGCCGTTGTATCTGCCCCACAGTCTGTAGTTTCCACCAAGACCAAAGAGGAATTTTGGGGCATAGTAATCCACCTCAGCTATCCCGTATAGCCTGTCGGTAACGGCCTTGCCCGAGTTATCGTTGCTCTGAAGCCCGAGACCGAAGCTGTAGCCCTTTTTTGTGTCAAAGTAGCCGACCAGACCCGGCGCATTGTCAGGGACGGAAAGGGCCAGGTTATTGACAAAGGCGCTCATAAGAAACTGGGTGGTCTCGTCATTGGCCACCTCGTTCATGTCGAAGTAATTGGTGAGGTCTATCTTTCCGGCCACCAGACGGAGCCTGTCCTGCATCAAAGTGGACTGCAGCCAGACCTCCCTGACGCTCACCCTGTCCAGCCCATCCGTGTCCTGATGGGAACCCCTTGAGACGTCGTCGTTCAGGTTATTGGGGGTGCCCGAAAAGATGTCAGGACCGCTGCCCCCGATGGACTCCAGGTCAACGAAGAGTATGGAGTTAACCATCGGCCTGTGGAGAAAGAAGAGGTCAAAAGACCCCTCTGCGGACGTATCATCGTGTTTGCCCTTGGGGCTGTTTACCGTCTGCTGCAAAACGCCCGTGGTGCTTAGGCCGACGGAGACCCGCTTTTTAAATTCTTCCTCCATCATGCCCCCTATCCGGTCGGAAACACTCTCCTTGCGGGCGTACTTGAACTTTCTGTAGGCCAACCTTTCTTTCTGAGGCTTGCCGCAGATGTGGCACCTGCCATCGGGGCTCGGGTGGTCATAGATGTGCCCGTCTGGGCAGACCCATTCATTGACCTTTTTTATCTCCTCAACTGGCTCAAGGAGGAACATCTTTCCTGACAAATCCTCAAGCCTATCTATGCGTTGTTCAAGGCGCTCCTTCTTTTCGGGGGGGAGGGGGCCTTCAGCCTCTATCTCTGCCCCGGCGACCTCAGGTGAGGGGGCGGTACTGCGGTACATCTTCAGTTCCTCCTCCATGGCCTTCACCTTTTCCTCATTACTACTTAATTGCGCCTTCATGGACTTAATCTCCTCCATCAGATCCTGGAGGCCTACTTCACTATCGTTAACACTTGCCTGCACGGTGCCGGAAAAAACGAGCAAACAGATTATGCAGCAGAAGATATACCGCACGACTACCCTCCCTTCCCCTCGGAAACGGGATGACGTTAACGTGCAAGATAGGTCTCCTGGCTACCGGTTCATCCTACTCCCTGTGCCTTCCCATCCGCCACAAACGGACAGTGGCATGCATACAGGTTTCGTCCCCGTTACAGTTGCGGGGCAGCGGCAGATTTATAACTGCCTTCCCTTACATCTTGCACAAATTCAGTTTTTAATTAGTTTATGTCCCCGGCTTTTCCTCCCAACAAAAAACCCGCATCCTCTTCACGCAAACGAAAAGAAGATACGGGCTAATCTCATGCAACACTTCATGCCTCCCTAACCACGAGGAATACCAGTATGAAGTCTATAAGTCTCCACAGGCAGGTTTTCTGACTATCGGGTCATCCTACTGACTGCGCCTTCCCATCCGCCACAAGCGGACAGTGGTAAATTGCAGCGTTCGTCACCGAATACAGCGGCGGGTCCGTGATGGCCTCACACCATCTTCCCTATTAGTCCACGTAAATATGGACACCCGTAGAAAAACTTTCAGGATTTTAACTCCTCTGTCTGTCCACTGTCAAGAGGTAATTTTTGCCTGCTACACCTAACCAGGAAAAGGCTCAGAAAGTTGTCTCTCCTGGGGCTAAACCGTCCGTGCCAGCCAGTTAATCTTTAGGTTGGGCGTAATACAGAGGGGTTCTTGGAGTCCGTAAGGTAGACAACGACCTTTAGGTCGTTGATTCAACGAAATAAATTTCGTTGTCTACCGTTTCGCTCTCTCAAAATAATCCGCCTAAGGCGGACGCAGATTTTCTCAGGGGTCTCCCAAGGACTATAGAAAAGGTAACCTTGCAGGACCCCTCTATTTCTTTATAAGCTCTCTGGCAACCTTGTAGGTCTGTTTTAGAAATTCCGGGTGTGACGTAACGGCGCCTCGTTCCTCAAGACCCTTGAAGAAGAGCTCACCTGCGTATTCTATCTCAAGGGCATTAAACACGGCCCTCACGGTCTGTCTGGAGCCGGAAAATATTTTGTCATCCGCCTCACTGATGGCCGCAGTGGAGATGAAGAGTCCCTTAGGCTGCTTATGACCGTTCCTTAAAGGTCTTTTGAGTATAAACCGCCGCGCCCACAGGGCCTGACAGCGGTCAATAAGGGCCTTAAGCTGGGCGCTTATACCCAAGAAATACAGCGGCGATGCAATCACTACATAGTCTGCGTCAAGGAGCTTCTTGTAGACCTCCTGCATCTTGTCTTCTATGACGCAATCCCCGGTTTCCCAACAACCGCCGCACGACGTACAGGGTGAAATGCCGAGGTCGCTGACCACAAGTTTACACGTCTCAAGCCCTGCATCTTTGGCCGCCTTTACTGCCTCATCCAGAAGGAGTTCCGAGTTACTTCCGCGTCTTGGGCTTCCTGCGATTGCGAACAATTTCTTCATCCGGGGTCACTCTGTAGGGTGTATACAAGGGCCAGCCGCCTGCTCCCATCGGTCACAATATCATAAGGTCATACAGTTTGACTCTGTATCTTTCGGGCGAAATATTCCAAGGTTTTCATTAAACCCTCTTGCCTGCCTATTTTTGGTTCCCAGCCCAAAACCTTCTTCGCCTTTGATATGTCCGGCCTTCTGACTCTGGGGTCATCCTGCGGAAGGGGTTTGAAGACGATCTTACTCCTGCTGGAGGCCAACGCCATGATCTCCTTGGCCAATTGTAACACGGTAATTTCGGAAGGGTTTCCAAGGTTTACCGGCTCATGCTCGTTCGACATCAGCAGCTTGTATAAACCATCAACCAGATCGGATACATAACAAAAGCTGCGCGTCTGAGTTCCGTCACCAAATACAGTAATGTCTTCCCCCCTGAGGACCTGCGACATAAATGCAGGGAGTGCACGGCCGTCGTTGAGACGCATCCTCGGACCGTAAGTGTTAAATATGCGGGCTATCCGTGTGTCTACGTTATGTGCCCTATAATAGGCCATGGTAAGGGCCTCTGCAAAACGCTTTGCCTCGTCATAGACCCCCCTTGGGCCAACAGGGTTTACGTGACCCCAGTAATCCTCGCGTTGAGGATGTACCTGAGGGTCGCCGTATACCTCGGACGTAGAGGTCAACAGGAACCTTGCCTTCTTTTTTTTGGCAAGACCCAGGGCGTTCAGCGTACCAAGTGCGCCGACCTTCAGGGTAGGTATAGGAAGTTTCAAATAATCAACAGGGCTGGCAGGAGAGGCTAGATGTAAGACTGCGTCTACGTCACCCTCAATAGATATGTATTCTGTAACGCTTTGTTCTACGAATTCGAACCTGTCATTATCCAGCATATGGGTAATATTATCCCTCGTACCCGTTATCTGGTTATCGATACAGACAACGGAATATCCCTTTTCCAATAAATAGTCACAGACATGAGAACCTATGAAGCCCGCGCCACCGGTGACTACTGCACGCATGTTGATTTAAAGCCCCTCCAAGGTGTAAAAAAGGATTCTATAATGGACTTCTTTCCAATTGCAAGTGAAAAACCTTTACGGTGTTATAGCCCTTTGACAGCAACGTTCATTAACGATAAACTTGATTTTTTAACCCATAGATTATAGGCCATGGCTGCAGAGGACAACAAATGAAATTCACCAAGATGCACGGTATCGGCAACGATTATGTATATGTAAACTGTTTTGAGGAAGATGTCAGCAACCCAGGCAGAGTTGCCCGGCTCGTGAGTCCAAGGCACTTTGGCGTCGGGGCGGACGGACTCATTCTTATAACACCTTCCAAAAAGGCAGACGTGGGGATGAGAATCTTTAATGCCGACGGCAGTGAGGCCGAGATGTGTGGCAACGGCATCCGCTGTGTGGCAAAGTATGCCTATGAGCACGGCCTGGTCCTGAAAAAGAGGATGACGGTTGAAACGCTGGCAGGGATAAAGACCCTGGACTTAAAGATCAAAGGTTCAAGGGTTCGGGCGGTCAGGGTAAATATGGGTAGTCCCAATCTGCTCAGAAAACAGATACCCACGAGGGTTGCAAAGGGGCGCACAGCAGACGGTAACAAAATGGTTATAGAAGAGCCCTTCAAGGCAGCCGGCAAAGAATTCAAGATGACATGCGTCTCTATGGGTAATCCGCACTGCATTATATTCCTCGACAAGCTGAAGGGATTTCCGGTAGAGAAATATGGGCCGCTCATAGAGCGTCACCGGGCCTTCCCTGAGAGGACAAACGTCCACTTCGTTGAGGTGTTGAGTAACCGGGAGGTTAGGGTAAAGACCTGGGAGAGGGGTTCCGGCCAGACCCTCGCCTGCGGCACCGGTGCGGCAGCCGTGTGTGTTGCCGGCGTTTTAAATAAGAGGACCTCACGAAAGATACTTGCCCACCTGCCTGGGGGTGACTTGACCCTGGAATGGTCCGAGGACGGAGACGTCTTTATGACCGGCCCCGCAGAAGAGGTGTTTGAGGGGGAAATACAGGATGAATAACTCCTAATGATGGAGATTATGGGCAGGTTCAAGAACCTGTCCATACGTGAAAGGATGAGATATCTCCAGAGACCTCACATCAATTTAACACTTGTCTTCAGCTTGCCTTTGCGGGGTTTTTGGCCTATAATTTATTGTGTCGGTGGGAATTAAGACTAAATCCATCTACGACGAAGGGACCCCGGGGGAAGGGTTCAGACTCCTTGTAATGAGGCGGTGGCCCAGGGGTATCCGTAAGACCCGGATAGACGAATGGGATAGGGACCTGTCTCCAAGTCTAGGGCTTCTTAACGACTGGATAAAGAAGAAGATCCATTTCAAGGAGTTCAAGAAAAGATACGTCAATGAAATGAGAGGTTCATTGCAGAGGCAGAAAATACAATTACTTGCGGAGAGGGCCGAGAAAGAGACCATCATACTCCTCTGCCATGAAGAGGAGGACACCTACTGCCACCGCAAGATGCTCAAAGAACTTATAGATAAATGCAGATGAGACCTCTGAAAACATTACAAATTGCTCCAATTTTCCCCTCACTCGATGAAATAGTGAAGGGGAAGATGGGGTTAGAACTCTGTAAGTTAACACTTTTTAAGAGACCTTCAGGTAGTTGCTATGGACTTTATGGATTTTGAAACCAGACGCAAGGAGATGGTCAGGGTACAGCTCCGGGGTAGGGATATAACGGACAGGCAGGTCCTTATGGCCATGGAGAAGGTGCCGCGCCACCTTTTCATGCCTGTAGAGATGTGGAATAAGGCGTATGACGATGCCCCTGCACCCATTGGGGAGGCGCAGACTATATCTCAACCCTATATGGTAGCCTGCATGACCCAGGCCCTGCAGTTGGAAAAGACGGATAGGGTGCTGGAGATAGGCACAGGGTCCGGCTATCAGACTGCAATACTGGCGGAGATAGTGGACTATGTCTACACAGTGGAGATACGACCCAGACTGCTTGATAGGGCGAGGGGCATACTGGAGGAACTGGGCTACGGCCATAAGATAACCTTCCGTGTGGGTAACGGCCACATCGGTTACGAGGAAGAGGCCCCCTACGACGCCATAATCGTGACTGCCGCCGCAGACAGCGTCCCACCCGCACTGGTAACACAGCTTGCCGACGGCGGGCGGCTGGTAATCCCCGTAGGATACCCGGAACACCAGATTCTTTACAGGATTACCCGGAGGGGGGATTATACCAAACAGGAACAGCTCCTGGGCTGTATCTTCGTCCCCATGGTCCGCGATAAGGACGTCAACATTTCGGACAGATACATTAGATAATTTACCATTGGCGTCACGCCGCAGCCGATTCCCAACGTTATTTATTCACATGCATATTGACTCCTCAAGCTTCGGAAACATCCGAATTAACGGGTGCGACTATTCGAGCGACGTGATAATATACCCGGACAGGGTGGACAGTCGCTGGTGGCGCATGGAGGGACACAGACTGCAGGAGAATGATATTAAAGAAATATTGCGTATGGCGCCGCAGATTTTAATAGTGGGAACCGGCCAGGACGACCGCATGAAGATAGACCCGCAGTTAAAGACACTGCTTGAGCAGAAAGGCATAGAATTGTTTGCGGCCATTACGCCAGAGGCCTGCAAACTTCACAATAAGCTGATGAAAAGCAACAAGTCCGTCGTTACCGCCCTCCACCTGACTTGCTAGCGTCGCGATACCATGATCATGCAAAGAGAGCTTACACATCCCAACGCCCTTTATATTCACATCCCCTTCTGTATAAAGAGGTGCAGCTACTGCGACTTCAACTCTTCCGTCTACCAGCCGGACGTTGCCTCCAGATATGTCGCCGCGCTGGAGAAGGAATTGGGGGGCGTTAAAGACCATCCCTATAAGACGGTCTACATAGGCGGCGGCACCCCCACCGCTATGAAAGAAGGGCAGCTAAACCAGCTACTCTCCGCCGTATCTTCCTCACTGGATATGCGGCGGATAAAGGAGTACACGGTGGAGGTAAATCCCGGAACGGTTAATGCGAGGAAAGCTGCCCTTTTGAGATGGGGCGGCGTAAACCGTATCAGCCTCGGCATACAGTCCTTTAAGGAAAAAGGGTTGAGACTGTTGGGGCGTATACACTCACGGAGGGATGCACTTGACGCATTTTCCGTACTGCGGGAAGGCGGATTTAATAACCTGAGCGTAGACCTGATATTTGGCTGGTCTGGCCAGACCCTTATGGACTGGGAGGAAGACCTGACCGAGGTGCTGTCACTTGACCCGGAGCACCTCTCGGCCTACTGCCTTACCGTTGAGAGGGGTACGCCCCTGGCACGACAGATAAGGACGGGCAGTGTCCCAAGGCCGGATGAGGAATCACAGCTCGATATGCTGAAAAAGACCATAAACTTTCTGGACAATAACGGCTACAAACATTACGAGATATCAAACTTTGCAAAGAAGGGATACCGATGCCGTCATAACGTAAATTATTGGAAGAATCTTCCTTACGTAGGTATAGGTGCCGGCGCGGTGTCGTATCTAAACGGCAGACGCACCTCCAATATAAGGGATATTCTCAGTTACATCGAGCGGATTGAGGCAGGAAGGAGCGCCAAGACCTTTGGAGAACGTCTGACGCCCAGAAGGCGCGCCGCCGAGACCCTTATGATGGCCCTGAGGATGACATCCGGCATCAAAGAGAAGAACTTTACCGTCCGTACAGGTTTCACGCTAAGGGAACTGTATGGGGACGTTATAGACAGGTTGTGTGTGTTGGGCCTTATGGGTATTAGGCAGGGAAGACTTTATCTCACCCGAAAGGGGGTTTTTGTGGCCGACTCTGTTATGATGGAATTTTTGTAGGTGTTCTGCTATAATTTTTTTAGGGATTTTGCAATCTTTTGTTACAAGGGATGCATAGAAAAGCCCTGCATTGTTAAGAAGGAGTCTTGAGCGTGATAAATGCTACCGATATAAGAAATGGAATGATGATAAAGCATGAAGGTGAGCTTTATATAGTGACTGAATTTCAGCACCACACGCCTGGAAACTTACGTGCCATGGTGCAGGCGAAGCTCAAAAGTCTGAAACAAGGCAACGTGATACAGAAACGCTTTCGCGCCTCAGATAAGATAGAAAAGGTGTTCATGGATTACCACACCATGGAGTATCTTTATCACGACGGCCAGAACTATTGTATGATGGACACCGAGACCTTTGAACAGGTCTTTTTGCCCGGCGATGTACTAGATGATTATGCCCCGTACATGCCCCTTAACAGTACGGTAAAGGTGGGCTTCTATGAGGGCCGGCCGGTGTCTGTGGAACTGCCGACCACCGTAGCGCTGAAGGTAGTAGAGACTACGCCGAGTACAAAAGGCGATACAGTTACCAACGTTTTTAAACCGGCCAAGCTCGAGACTGACCTAGAGATAAAGGTACCGCTGTTTATAAATGAAGGAGACGTGGTAAAGGTGGACACCCGCACGGGCGAATTCCTGAGCAGGGCGTAGTCTTGACTGCGCGTGTGCGACGTATCTATTCTTTTTTGAACGGACAGGTACTTAGACCTGTCCGTTTGATTGTATACTACGGACCCTTAAACAGGAACGTATTGTGGAAATAGAAGAATCTCTAAAAAAATACGGTAAGGGTATAGACGAGCACCTCAAGAAACTCTTTCCCGTCAGGGACGACTACCTGAGTGAGCCTATCTGGTATCACATGGATACGGGCGGAAAGAGGATGCGCCCCGCACTATGCCTGATTGTATGCGAGGCCCTGGGCGGCAACCCGGATGAGGCCGTGCCGTTTGCCGCCGCGGTGGAGATTCTGCACAACATGTTCCTCATGCACGACGACATCGAAGACGGGGATACCATGCGGCGCGACAAGCCCGCCGTCTGGGTGAAGTACGGCACTGCAAATGCCATAAACGCCGGCGACTACCTGCTGGGCCGCGCCTATCGCTCCATATTAGACGGCAATCTGCCTCAGGGGAAAAGACTAAGACTGCTGGACATCTTTACTCTCACTTATGAAAAGACCGTAGAGGGGCAGGCCCTTGACATAAACTGGAGGGGTTCCACGAAGTTCACGATAGAAGACTATCTGCGAACGGTGGAGTTAAAGACTGCATACTACCTGACGTGCGGCATGGTGGGCGGCGCCGTGATAGCAGGGGCTTCAGACGGCGCAATTGATAAGATATGGGAACTGGGCAAGAGTATGGGGCCGGCCTTTCAGATACGCGACGACCTCATAGACCTTACCGTGGGCAAGGGCCGGGGCGGCGTCATCGGTTCGGATATAAAGGAAGGGAAACCCAGCTTCCTTTACGCATATACACTGAGCAAGGCGGGAGCGGCAGATAAGGAGAGGCTTGTAGAGATAATGCTTAAGCCCAGAGAGAGTACCTCTGCCAGCGTGGTGGATGAGGTCATAAAGTTGTACAAGAAATACGATGCAATCAATTATTCCCAGCGCTTTGCGGAGGGTTTGGTTGAAAAGGCGTTTAAGGCTATCGAAGAAATACCCGTGGAGAACAAGGCCACATTCCGCGAGATCGCCCAGTTCATGGCCCAAAGGACGGCTTGAGAGCTTGTAATGAGACCCCTGCAAAAGTCATCGAAGTACTCATATCTTTCTAATTCACTTTGGGTGGAAAAGCCTCACCTGAAAAGTGGGTTCATCCTGTGAGTAGGGTGCGTCAAGACGCACCCCTAAACAACGCTACATCTCCTCCGGTGTCTGGATGCCAAGGAGGGTAAGGCCGTTTCTCAAGACCTGTCTTACCGAATCGGAGAGGAGTATCCGCGCCCTGGTCAGCGCCTCGTCCTGGCTGATTATGCGGTGGTGGTTGTAGTAGCGGTTGAATATGCCGCAGAGTTCCAGCAGATAGTTACACATTATTACGGGTTCGCACGAGCGGGCGGCGCCCTCTATGGCCTTCGGAAATTGTTCCAGCTTCCTGATCAATAGATATTCATCCTCCTCCTTAAGAAGTCCATAGTCTACCGCCGTAGTTACCGGCCTGCCGTATTTCCTCATTACACTGCAAAGCCTTGCGTGTGTGTACTGGACGTAGGGTCCGGTCTCTCCCTCGAAATTCAAGACCGCATCCCAGTCAAATATCACGTCCTTTGTGCGCCGGGTTGATAAGTCCGTAAAGATAACCGCCCCGACTCCTACCTGCGTCGCAACACGGTCCTTGTTTCCCAGCCCGGGATTTTTCCCCTCTATTATCTCGTGCGCCCTGGTTACCGCCTCATTGAGGACTTCTTCCAGGAGGATTATCTGGCCCTTCCGGGTGGACATCCTGCCGTGCTTGAATTTTATAAGACCGAAGTCAACGTGGGCGCAGTTCTTTACCCAATCGTCGCCCATCAGCTCAAGCACCTTGAACACCTGCCTGAAGTGCAGCTTTTGCTCTGAACCCACCACATAGAGCATCCTGGTGAACCCGTACGTCTTATGGCGATATTCTGCGGCGCAGATGTCGCGGGTGGCGTATAGGCTGGCCTCGTCCCTTTTCTTCAACAGGCAGGGGGGCATGTCGTATTTTTCTAAATCAACTATAAGCGCCTCTTCACTTATTGTCGCAAGCCCGGCGGTCTTTAAGCTCTCAACGGTGCCCTCAAGCATCTCGTTATAAAAGCTCTCGCCGGTGTAGCAGTCAAATTTTATCCCCAGTGCGTCATACACCTTATTAAATTCCTTCAGGCTCAGCTCTCTGAAATGTTTCCAGAGCCTTCTCGTCTCCGGGTCGCCTTCCTCCAGCTTCTTAAAGGCCGCCCTGGCCTCCTTTTCAAGAGAAGGGTCTTTCTCTGCCTCTTCGTGGAACTTGACGTACAGACTGTTCAAGACGCCTATGGGGTCGTGCTGCAGGGCATCCTCGCTGCCCCAGTGTCTGAAGGCCGTTATGAGCTGTCCGAACTGCGTCCCCCAGTCGCCAAGGTGGTTAATCCCGATGACTCGGTAACCGAGCGCCTTATGGAGCCTGTAGAGGGCGCTGCCTATAACGGCGGACCGGAGGTGGTGAACACCGAGGTGCTTTGCTATATTGGGGGAAGAATAGTCTATAATTACCGTTTTGCCGCTGCCCAAGGTGCGGCGGCCGTAGCTGTCTTTTTCGTTGAAGACAGTTGTGAGTACCCATCTAGTCAGTATGTTCTTGTCAACACTGAAGTTAAGATAAGGCCCATGCGCCTCTACCCTGGTTATCTGCCCTCCCGCCAGTGGGATACTCGCCAATTCCTTTGCAATCAGTGTGGGATTCTTTTGGAATATTTCCTTAAGGGCAAAACAGGGCAGGGTGTAGTCGCCCATGCCGGGGTTCGGCGGGACATCAATAAGCAGTTTTACGACCTCCGCCTCGATGTCCGCATGCTCCTTGAGGCGGCGGACTATCTCGCTGATGAAAGGATTTTTACTGGAATGGGTCTCGGTGTTTATTACCACGTTAGAGTTTTTTGGAAAAAGGTTTCAAATGTCCTTCCCGCAAAAGCGGGCGTACCACAACCTTTACCTCGTCCTCATTCCTGCGAAAGCAGGAATCCCTGATTTAATCAGGTATGGATTCCGTGTCAAGCACGGAATGACAATACGTTGCGTCTCAAGTAGACACCGAAAGATTTCTCGTCTGACTGAAGTTGGCTAATGGGAGCTTATAAAAAGGTAGTTTTTCAGAGTTCTTTATTTACAATCTCACAGCTTGGACGGTTGGGGGTGCAGGTTCAGGTCCAGTCCCATGCTTGACCTTACCTCCTTCATGGTCTCCTGGGCAAGCTCTCTACATCTTTCGGCGCCCCTTCTCAAGACGTCCTGCACGTAACCGGGGTTGTTGTCCAGTTCTCTGGCCTTTCCCCTTATCGGCGCAAGTTCTTGGACGATGTTGTCGGACAAGACCTTCTTACACTCCAGGCACCCTATGCCGGCCGTTCTGCACCCGTTGGCCGACCAGTCTATCTCTTCGTTAGAGGAGAAATATTTATGCAGGTGGTAGATGTTGCAAATCTCCGGCGTGCCAGGGTCGGAGCGCTTCTTTCTCGCGGGGTCGGTTACGGCCACGGAAAGTTTTTTCCATATGACCTCCGGCGATTCGGTGAGGCCGATATAATTATTCATGCTCTTGCTCATCTTGTTTTCAGCATCGAGGCCCATGACCCTAGGTGCGTCTGAGAGGAGCTCCTTGGGTTCAGGGAATATATCTCCGTATCGGCTGTTGAATTTCCGGGCTATTTCTCTTGAGAGTTCCAGGTGTTGTACCTGGTCCTCTCCCACGGGCACAATCTCTGCCTTGTATAGAAGTATGTCGGCCGCCTGAAGCACAGGGTAAGCGAACAGGCCCGCGTTTACGTTTTCCCTGTGCCGCGCCGCCTTGTCCTTAAACTGAGTCATACGTTCGAGATGGCCTATGGGGGTGACGGTGTTAAGAATCCACGCCAGCTCGACATGCTCCTGCACGTGGGACTGAATAAATATGGTGCAGCGTTCCGGGTCTAGTCCCGCCGCGATGTCCACAGTTGCTACCCGCAGTATCCTCTGCGGCATGTCCTTTGGGTTATGTTCCACGGTTATGGCGTGGTAGTCAACGATGGAGAAAATACATTCATATTTGCCAAGTAACTTGACCCAGTTTTTAATGGCACCCAGGTAGTTACCTATATGTACCTCGCCCGTGGGTTGGATTCCGCTGAAGAGCCTCTTTTTCATAGGGAAGATTTTACCTTTTTCGCCGGATTTTATCAAAAGGATGAGACTTTATAAATTGAAAAAAAATTTTAAACATCTGTTGCAAAATATAGTATTTCTGGTAAAATGCTTTCTAGTAGTGTAATAGTATTGTCGAGTCAAAGACCACAAAGGCAGAACAG
>Ga0155546_146_pt1 | contig 9732 bp, 7 predicted proteins | sample RifCSPhighO2_12_FD_107203 | JGI IMG/M metagenome (GOLD analysis project Ga0155546, IMG submission 107203) | Planctomycetes bacterium RIFCSPHIGHO2_12_FULL_51_37
CCTTTAGACTCGGAAGGTAGTCGTCATCGAACAGTTCCCTGGCCATCTTAATGTCTATACCGAATTTGTTTTCCTTTTTGCCGGTGGTGGTCTTTGCGTGGGTCCCCGGGTCTATATCAGGGTTCAACCTCAGGGCCACACGGGCGGTTTTACTGACGCCGATGGCCACCCGGTTGATATTATCAAGTTCTTCCCGCGATTCCACGTTGAATACGAATATGTCCAGGTCCAGTGCATATTGTATCTCTCTTGTGTTTTTACCGATGCCGGCAAAGACTATCTTTGAAGGCCTGCCGCCGGCCTTGAGTACCCTGTAAAGCTCTCCGCCGGAAACCACATCGAATCCTGAGCCGGTGTCTGCGAGGAGTTTTAATATGGAGATATTAGAATTGGATTTAACGGAGAAGCAGATTAGAGGTCCTGCCTCCTTGAATGCATTCTCCAACTCGTGGTAATGGTCGAGGACGGACTTCTCGCTGTATATATATGCGGGACTTCCTACGCCTCGCACTATGTCTTCTACCTTTACGTCCTCACAGTAAAGTGCACCATCACGGTAAATAAAATGTTCTTCCATGGGGATTTCTCACGGTATCTCAATCTAGGTCTTTAGCTTATTGTCCCAGAAGGTCAGCCTTTTCCTGACTGCACGCGGGGCTGTGGAACTTGGTCCCTTGTAGTGTTTTATGCAGTTCTCGACTCCCAACAGGTCATATACGTCGCTGTCTATGAGACTTGAGAATTTCTTGAATTCGTCAACGGACAGTCCTGCCAGCTTTTTTTTGTCTTTGAGCGCCTTTTTTACTATCTTGCCGACCACCTCGTGGGCCTGACGGAATGGCAGACCTTTTTGTACCAGATATTCCGCCAATGCAGTGGCGTCAAGAAACCCTTTCTCACAGGCCATTTTAATATTGTCAACCTTGAAGCTGACACCCCTTACAATAACACAGAGGAGTTTGAGAGAGGCACTCACCGTGGAGGTCATGTCAAAGACGGCGACTTTGTCCTCCTGCATATCACGATTGTAAGACAGCGGCAGTGCCTTCATGAGCGTAAAGAGTGATACCAGACCGCCATACACCCGTGCGCACTTTGCCCGCAGGAGTTCGAGGGCATCCGGATTTTTCTTTTGCGGCATTATGCTTGAACCTGTGCAGAGGGACTCGTCTATGTCTAAGAAACCAAACTCCTCGGTGCACCATAAAATCCACTCCTCAGCGAGCCTTGATACGTGCATGGCCAGTATGGACAGACACGAGGCGAATTCAATACAAAAGTCCCTGTCACCGGTGGCGTCCACGCTGTTGGTGCAGATGGACTGGAATCCGAGGATCTTTGCCGTCATGGCCGGGTCTATCGGAAGTGTTGTACCGGCCAGTGCGCAGGCGCCGAGAGGCGATTTGTTAACCCGGCTGAGACAGTCAGCAAGTCTTTCCTTGTCCCTCTCAAACATCTCTACGTAGGCAAGAAGATAATGTGACAGCAGCACAGGCTGCGCATGTTGGAGGTGGGTGAAGCCGGGGATGATTGTCTCAATGTATTGCCCCGCCTTCGACACCAACTCGCGTTGTAACCCTTCTGTTAAGCCGATGATAGAATGTATTTCCTCCCTGCACCACAGCCTCATGTCAAGCGCCACCTGGTCGTTCCGGCTCCTGGCCGTATGGAGCTTTTCCCCGGTCTCACCAATCCTTTCTATAAGGGCTGCCTCAATGTTCATGTGCACGTCTTCCAGTTTCTTGCTGAATTTAAAGTGGTTGGATTCTATCTCTTTTTGGATCTCTTTTAACGCCCTTATGATATCGTCCCTTTCCTCACTAGATAACAGTCCGCAGGCAGCCAGCATGGTGGAGTGGGCTATTGAACCCTGAATGTCCTGTTTATACAGCCTCCAGTCGAATGAGACCGATTCCGTAAAGGCCTCTACCAGCGGCTGCGTTTCTTTCTCGAACCTGCCTGCCCAGGGCTTTTTCTCTTGTTTCATGTCTTAAATCCTTATTAGACGGAACCTCTGCAAAAGTCGCCTCAAAAACAAGCGTCATTTCGAGCGAAGCGGAGAATCTGGTCATGTAGCGTGGCAGCCCTCGGCCTGAGGCTTCGGCAAGCTCAGCCCCTGAGTCTATCGAAGGGCTCGGGCCGAAGGCTTGCCGCCACGTTCGGCGTTGGAGCAAAGCTCCAACGCCGCATTCTTCGCTGTCTACAGTTTCATTCCCTCAGAATCATAATTACGTGTGGGGTTTCCAGAGGTTTTCAAGCATCGGTTATGCCAGAAAGATTCTAACAAATAGTCGTGTAGAAGCAAGGGTAATAGTAACAGAAGGGTTATGGGGCCCTCAGGACATGAACGTGCTGACGATTTATAGTCAACTTTGTTCTAGAAGTTCATGTTCTGCTTTAAGAGGTTCACAAGAGGCGTAATCTTCTTCATAAGGGCGGAAAAATTCTCCAGGGTGAGGGACTGGGCGCCATCAGACAACGCATGGTCGGGGTCTGGATGTACCTCAATTAATAGGCCGTCTGCTCCCGCCCCCAGGGCGGCAAAGGTCATGGGAGGCACAAGATACCACTTGCCTGTTGCATGGCTTGGGTCACAGATTATGGGCAAGTGGCTAATCTTTTTGACTACGGGTATGGAACTCAAATCCAGCGTGTTACGAGTAGCCGTTTCAAAGGTACGGATGCCTCGCTCACACAAGATTACCTGTTTGTTTCCTTTTCCCATAATATATTCGGCAGAGAGGAGCCATTCTTCAATGGTGGCTGACATGCCGCGCTTCAGCACGCAGGGCTTGTCTATCCGGCCTACCTCCTCGAGCAGTTGGTAGTTCTGCATATTTCTGGTGCCGATCTGCAAAATGTCTGCATATCGGGCTACAAGTTCTACGTGCCCAAGCGTCATCACCTCAGTTACTACCTTCAGACCGGCTTCCGCGCCGACGTCCTTCAGTATCCTGAGCCCATCCTCTCCCATGCCGCGGAAGCTGTACGGCGAAGTGCGGGGCTTGAAGGCTCCGCCCCTCAGGACGTGGGCGCCCGCCTTTTTCACCGCTTTTGCGGTCTTGAGGAGCTGGTCCCGGCTTTCAATAGAACATGGGCCGGCCATGATTACCACGTCTCCACCGCCAATACGGACATCACCTATTTTTATTACGGTGTTTTCTGCCTTGAATTCCCTGCTGGCAAGCTTATATGGTTTGGAAATCCGCATGGTTCTCTCTACCCCAGGAAGCCGCTCAATAAGGTCGGGTAGTTCCGGAGGTATGCGGATTCCTACTACGCCTATCACCGTTGTCTCCTCACCTTTTGAGACGTGGGCGGAGAGGTGGTGCTCTTCGATTCGAGACACTATCTCTTGCAGTTCTGCCTCCGTAGCACCTTTCTTAAGGACGATTATCATGATTTTAGTTTGTGCTGGGGATGTTTGTAGTATCTAATGTGATAACGTAAATGCCCACTTTCAATAAGGTACCCCCAATGTAAGACTGGTTGCTTCCAATACTTAAACAAATTACATGAGATGAGGCGTGTTGTAAAGGACAAATTCCCCAGGATTACTTTGTTGGCGCTGTGGGCACGGAGGCGGTCTGCATTGAAAAAGAAAAAATCTGTATACCCATCCCGACGATTTCTAAATAGCACAGCTTCACCGATGCCTAAGTGATAATTGTCATTACCAATATCTATATTAATAGCTATTTAATAAAATGTTATGTATTTATATTGTCACTACATATCTGGCCGGTTTTGTCCAGGGCGTCTCTCCTAAGTGTTTGCGCTTCCGGACTTTGCGTAATAGAAACGGACGGGGACTTCTAAACGCTTGCCCTTCGTTGAGTTCGAGTGACTATGCCGCTTGAGGCCGGCGGCTGGTAATCACCCTAGCCATTTCCCTTACTAAATTTTTGCAGCAGGCCTTTCAAGCGGTTAACCCCCGTTTCAATGCGAGATCGGGAGGGGGCAATTTCCAACTCATGCACTGCAGCTACTCTAAATGTTTACTGTAGAACTGTAGAATAGTTAAGTTGCCCAATCTGTTATGGCCACTGCATATCGAACCTTACCCATCCAGCCACACTCGATTGCAAGCTGGTTGGTAACTTACCGGAGACGTGCAGGCGGATGTTCAGCGACGGGCTCAAGCTGTATTTGCGAATCCGGGTCGGGCCAGGCGTGCCGCCTACGGATGAATGAGGAATGAGCGGCGCTCTATTCGGTGGGATTTTGTGCCTTGGGAGGGGCAGGTGGGCTGCCAGTCTGGCCGCAGGTTTCATGTATTAGAACATGCGCACAACGTCTGATAATATATATTATGTTGCATTGACCCGTTTTTGGCGCTCGGACCGGCTCTTTCTTGGTAACTTTGGTTTGTAAAAGGGTGCCGGGTCTGACATCCTTTGTCCAAAAAGGTATTCATGATGGGCTCCAAACAGACAACCGCTACATTACCCTCCTTGTTCCGTGCTGTAATGTGGTAATCGGCTATTCTACTCGGGTATTTGTGATTGAAAACCCGCCTTTTTGCCGTAACAGACCGAGTTACCGGTTTGAGATGTCTGTCGCGCACCGATTTGTTAATTATCCCCCCTGGAATACCTAATTTCACCTTTAAGACCAGGCTTTTTGTGCTATTTTACCTATTTGCAGACCTTTTCATGTAATATAATGGTTTTGAACATGTTATGTCGAATTTACATGTGCTGGACGTGTTCTTCGGTGATAAGGAGCTGAGGAATATACCTTGCAACGCGCTCCAGGCGGGGTTTGCTAGTATTGTCCGGTATGTTTCGGTTTGTTTGAACTGTGTAATTGTGGTTTATCGGGGTGTCCGAGACCGGGAAGCTCTGGAAAAGTACGCTTGTATGCTATGTCACTCTGGTGAAGCGGGCAGGCAACGCCATTTACAGCAGTTTAGGTACAGTCCATGTAATTAATTAATGCTTTCATGTTCCTCGTACCTTGGAACCAATCCGATCAACACCCAACGACCTACTTGTCAGATTCAGCCTCTCAGTATGTGTTGTCATTACAGCAGGCATTGGCAATAATATAGAAATATGGCCGTACGACCAGTATAGAACTCATTAACCTACAGCACAAACGAAATATATTGTCACTACATTTGGTGGCGTGTGGCACCCGGGACCTCAGGCCGGAAATTAATAGGTTGCTTTCTATGCAACGAACGCGACGGCCTTTTCTCTGGATATGCGTTGAGGGGTGGAGGGGTGCTCCGCTGGATAACCCACGGGGACAATCGCTACTGGTCGCAGCTGCTTTGATAGTTTAAGCGTTTCTGTGACACTATCTTCATCGAAGGCTCCTACCCAGACCGTGCCTAGGCCGTGTTCGTGGGCCAGGAGAAGGAAGTTCTGTATGCTTGCTGCAACGTCCTGAAGCGCATATAAGTCTGTGCCCCGTCTGCCGTAATATGTTCCTATGCGCATGTCCGCGCAGGCCACTATTACCAGTGGGGCCTCCGCGATGAACCTCTGCCCCAAGGCGGCCTTTACCAGGTCGTCTTTAACCCCTGCATTGCTGATTATATAGAACTTGCGGCTCTGAAGATTCCCTGCGCTTGGGGCCCATATCAACGCTTCTATAAGTTCGTCTACGATGTTTTTGGCTATCTCCTTACTTTGGAATTTTCTCACACTCCGTCTTTTTTTGATAATTTCCAGTAGACTCATAATGGGGACTCCACGCTGTTGGTAAGGTTCTTATGGGTAACTAGTCGAGGTTGTGATGTGATACATGGGTAAGGATGTGGCGAATATATCCCAGTTTCCCTGCCGCATCTCCCCTGGGGCGCCGTTTCTAAAATCCATCCATACTATTCGGTTCTCGTAAATGGCAGGCTGCCGCTGGGGGGCGGGCGAGTTGCAGAGCGGTTTTCCCTTACCGGTGGTTATATCGTATACGTAAATGGCACTCTCCCCGGCCCTTTCATCTACCCATAGTATTGTGTTCTTCCAGATTTGAGGCCACCACTGCTTGGATGGGTCATTGCATATACATGTCGTAGTACCGGTGGACAGGTTGTGCGTGAATATGTCCCAATTGCCGTTACGGCTGTCTACCCAGACGACGTGGTCTCCATGGATAACCGGGCTGAACTGGTCGGCGGGGTCGTCTGTCAGCCTGCGTTCTTCCCCTTTGTCCAGGTCGTATAAGTATATGTCCCAGTTGCCGTTACGCTTATCATGCCATACGATGACGTCCTTGTATATATCCGGCTTTCCCTGTGCCCCCGGGTCGGTAGTTATCTGGCGTGTTTCTTTGGTCTTAAGGTTGTATAGATATATATCACCAAGACCGTATCCGTTGCGCCAGTCTTCCCAGACGACTGAGTCTCCCCATATTCTTGGCAGCATCTCGTGCCACGAGTGGTTGGCGGATATTTGCCTCTTGTTGCCGCTCTTTATGTTGAGGAGCCACACGTCCCAGTTGCCTCCCCAGACTTGATATACGACATTGTCTTTGTAGATATTAATGGAGTTGACCTCTTCGTGGCCTGGGGGCACACGAACTTCTCTTCCCTTTGCGAAGTTGTATATGAACATGTCGGAGTTGCCGCTTCGGCGGTCGAGCCATAGGATGTTTGTGCCCCATATCTGTGGGTAGTATTGGAAGGCCGGGTTTGTTGTGACTGCCTTACCGCAGGGTTCCTGTCCGAGGACGCTGCGGCAACAGGGGATGCCGCAAAAGATGGTGACAAAAGGCAAGAGGACAGAGCATAGGAAGACAGAGACAAAGAGGTACGGGCGCTTCATAGTATTTTGTCGTTCCGTGTGTAGATTATAGGCGATAACTCACGAATCTTAATGCTGCCAACAGGACACGGGCCCTATAAACACAGTTTGCACAGGGTCATGTCTGGACATTTATCTATTCTTGGCTAGATTGACAAGGGACTCTTTGGCCTTTGTGCGCACACGCATGTCCGGGTCCACCCTGGTGGCCTTGACCAGCGCAGATGCAGCCTCAAGCGCCTCACGCCCAATCCTGCCTATAGCATCGGCTGCGCATAGACGCACATCGGCGTCCTCGTCCTCCAGCGCCTTAGCCAGCGCCGGGGTGGCCTCTCTGGCCATTGGGCCGATTTCGCCAAGGGCAACAGCGGCGTTCTTACGTATCTCGACACTGTCGTTATAAAGAAGGGCCTCGCAGAGACCATATATCACGGTATGAGAATCGGGGCCTAGCCATACGAGTACATGGAGGGCCTCGACTCCAAGTTCCTGATCTTTCTCCTTTATGACGGCGGAAAGCACCTTTAAGGTGGTCTCGGAATTATCTCCAATCTCACCAAGGGCATGGATGGCATTCTTGCATACGTCGGCGTCCTCGTCGTACCATATGGCCTTGTTTAGCGCAAGCACGCCCTGCTCTGTGCCGGAGCCAATCTTGCCGAGGGCCTTTGCGGCCTGGGCGCGGACCATCGGGTGTTTGTCTTTTAAAAGGGTCTCGGCGAGGACGGGTGTGCCGTCGGCAGCGTCTGGACCAATATTCCCCAGGGCTTTTGCGGCGCCGGCGCGCATTACCACACTCTCGTCATTCTTAAGGACCTCGACGTTAATCCGGACCTTACTTTCTATGTCCGGACCGTCACCCAAGGTGTCACCACTCGCGCACCTCCGGCTCAGTTCAAGCGCTGGAAACATCGAGGTTGTGAGCACTAAGACATGAAGCAGTCTTTTTAACGATATCCCAGTTACTCTTGCAGTCATATATGCAACACGCAATAAGACCTTTTAAGATGCCTGGTCCTTTCTCAGGGCGAAGCGCATATTTTACACGGAGGATACCTTAAGGTAAATACATATTCTGCAGTCATGTTTTTAGGACTTTTCCAATCAGAGAAGAGAGTCCTAAAACCCAGAAGGCTGGAGATATCCGCATTAGAAAAAAGCCTCTGCGGTTGGTATAATGTTCCGACAAGGAGGAGAAGAAACAACGATGAAGCTGACTGTCAGGTATGGCATGCTGGTAAAAGAGAGGGCTGAGACAATTGTGCTTGGGCTTTTCGACGCACCGCGGATAACCCCTGTTCTTAAGCGTTTTGATAAGGCGCTGGGCGGGGAGATAAGCCGTCTAATAAAGAGCGGAGATTTCAGGCCTAGACTCAATAAGACATTTTTACTGCCCACCTACGGGCTGTTGCCGACTAAGAGGCTGCTGCTCATTGGCCTTGGTAAAGAGAATGAATTTACGCTGGACAAGGTTCGCCAGGTGTCCGGCACTGCTCTCAAGACGGTGCAAGGGTTTGGTATAAAAGGGGTGACAAGTCAACTCTATCCACTGAAAGATTCTGTAGAACAGGTATCTCGGGCGATGGCGGAAGGGGCTGTGCTCGGTCTCTACAGGTTTGATAGATTCAAACATCTGGAGCCGGATGAGGCCAAGGAGGTAAAGTCATTAACGATTATGGTGGAGGACAAGGCTCGGCTGGGAGGGGCAAAGGTCGGTGCAAGAAGGGGTCAGTTGATAGCCGAGGCCGCTTGTCAGGCCAGGGACTTAGTAAACCTGCCGGGTAGTGAGGCCACGCCAAGCATGATTGCAAACGAGGCCAAGAAGCTGGGACGCCGTTCCGGTATCAAGGTACGGGTGCTCTCTGCGGATACAATGAAACGACTTGGCATGAACGGAGTCTTGGGTGTGGGCAGGGGCAGTGCTCAGCCGCCCAAGTTCGTCATACTTGAGTACGGCAAGAGGCGCCCGGGGCAGGATACGGTGGTTCTGGTGGGCAAGGGCGTGACGTTCGACAGTGGTGGCATATCCATAAAGCCGTCGCAGGACATGGATAAAATGAAGTACGATATGGCGGGTGCGGGAACGGTCCTCAGCGCCTTTCGCGTATTTGCACGGTTAAGGCCCAAGGCGCACCTGGTCGGATTGCTCCCCTGTGTGGAGAACATGCCCAGCGGCAAGGCCATGAAGCCCGGCGACATAATATCGTGTATGGGCGGCAAGACGGTAGAGGTGGCAAACACCGATGCGGAAGGCCGACTAATCCTTGCGGATGCACTGGCATATACAAAACGCTATAAACCAACGGCCGTGGTTGACATTGCTACACTTACCGGGGCCTGCGTGGTTGCACTGGGCCGCATGGCTATGGGCATGATGGGCAATAATGAAGAGCTGAGGAAGAGGGTAAGGGAGGCGGGGGATGCTGCACATGAGAGGGTTTGGGAACTTCCGCTGTGGGATGAGTACGGCGAGGCCATCAAGAGTACCATAGCCGACGTGAAGAATATTGGTGACGGCAGTGCGGGTACCATAACCGGTGCAAAATTTCTGGAAAAATTCGTAGACAAAACCCCCTGGGTGCACCTGGACATAGCGGGCGTGGCGTGGAACGATAAAGATGCTCCCTACATCCCAAAGGGTGCAAGCGGCACCGGTGTAAGGCTTCTGGTGGAACTGATTATGAACTGGAAAAAATTTCCGGCAACTGCAAAAAGGGGCAAAAAATAGAAATGTAGGGGTGCGATTTATCACACCCACTAGTGAAGGGTGCCGCAGGACTTAAGCCCTGCGCTACCCATGAATCAAGCCACCACGAAAGATTTAAAATGGAGAACCCTTTGTTTTTGCAGGGGTACGCTGTCCGCCTCAGGTGGGTGCCTCTGCACAACACTTTCATTGGGTATCGCAGGGCCTGCCGCCCTGCGATATAGCAGGTCAAGAAGACCTGCTATACCCAATCTTTTTATTTATATTTTTTCA
>Ga0155546_116_pt1 | contig 8811 bp, 5 predicted proteins | sample RifCSPhighO2_12_FD_107203 | JGI IMG/M metagenome (GOLD analysis project Ga0155546, IMG submission 107203) | Planctomycetes bacterium RIFCSPHIGHO2_12_FULL_51_37
CGCGACCTCACCCTCCGGTAAGGATGATCGAGCGCTACAGCCGCCCCGAGATGGCGCGCCTCCTGCTAGCGACAGCAATCCAGATGCAAAGTCCCACCAGCAGGATGAGCAGTATAAGTATCGCAACGTTCAGAAACCCCATAACGTGAGATATTAACCTATTTGCCTCTCCTGCTCAATAATTTTTAAGGGGAGCATCTCTTGATTTTATACCGTTTGGAGTGCATAATATGCCGTGGAACCCGAGTTGCCCGGGGTCTTATATTGTAACACCTGGATACGGCAGGCCTTATGTGATAGGTATAGAGGGCAAATAGAACAGGGTGGATGAACGACATTAACTGTCGTTACCGATGATGGGAGGGAAGAATATGGGGCAGATACACGAGCTCGAAGAAGTCAAACAGGCGACCCAGGCCCGCTTCAGCCGCATTGCGCAGGACCCGTCTTCTGAAAAGAGATTCCCCGTTGGGCCGGAGAGCGCGAAAAGCCTTGGGTACAATCCGGCTGAAATTGACGAGATGCCGGATTCTGTAACTGAATCCTTTGCGGGTGTAGGCTGTACCATCTGCCTTGGCCCGATAGAGGAGGGGGAGACGGTGCTTGACCTTGGCTGTGGCGCCGGGCTTGACAGCCTCCTTGCGGCACGCAGGGTTGGCCCAAAGGGGCGTGTTATTGGGGTTGATATGACCCCTGACATGGTGCGCAAGGCGGAAAAAAACCGACGCAAGCTCGGGATGAATAACGTGGAATTCCGACAGGGTTCGGCGGAACAGCTTCCCCTGGGAGATGCCTCTGTTGACCTCGTCCTCTCAAACGGCGTCATAAATCTATGTCCTGATAAGGGACGGGTTGTCTCGGAGATCTATCGTGTCCTTCGGCCGGGCGGCCGCATTTATGTGGCTGACATTACCCTTGAGGACGGCGTGGACCAGGCCACCGTGGAAAAGCTCGGCACCTGGTCCGACTGAATCTGCGGCGCCATACCGGGAAGGTCGTTCCTGGAATTACTTGGACGGGCGGGATTCATTGACGCCAGAATGATTGCAAAGACGGGGTATCACACCTCAAAATTTACAGTAGGCGCCACCTTCACTGCAAGAAAACCTGCATAGTTTGGTCGGGTGCCGCAGGGCTTAAGCCCTGCGGCACCCACTACATCTGCTTCGTGAACGTAGGGACAGGTTTTTAAACCTGTCCCAATCTTTTTTATAATATTCATGCCTTTATTTTATCGTATATGTTCAAAAAATATTACGAATTAAAACCAAAGCAAAGAACCTTTTAGAAGATTTCCAAGTGCCTTTCTACCTAAAGCCAACGCTGACAGCCCCTGCATATACTGGAGGGTATAGCTGGCGAGGCTCAGGATACTGTCTTGTTTGGTCCAAACGTATGGGTTTCGTTTGACTCTGTATGCAAGATGCGTATAAGCATTGTATGGATACAGCAGGCAAAAAAGGTCCTTAAATAATACATCGAAAGAAAGGGGTTAGAAAATGGTCAGTATCAAGAAATTACTAGGCACGGCGTTTATTGTCTCGATTGGATTTATTCCAATGTTTATTTGTATAAATTCCCGCCCAGCCTATGGGTATTCTGAAAAAGACCTGAAAAGGCTGTTAGAAACAGACCAGTGCCCCAACTGTGACCTCAGTGGTGCCCCCCTGACCAGTGCCAACCTGACCGGTGCCAACCTGCTCGGCGCCAACCTGACCGGCGCCTTCCTGACCGGTGCCAATCTGCCCGGTGCCGACCTGTCCAGCGCTCTCATGGCCGGCGCAGTCCTGAACCCTACCACTCAGGTGCCCGTCGCTGCCAACCTGACCGGTGCCAACCTGATGAGTGCCAACCTGAGCGGTGCCAAGCTGAACGGCGCCTTCCTGGGCGGTGTCAAACTACCCGGCGCCAACCTGACCGGCGCCTTCCTGAGCGGTGCCAATCTGACCGGTGCCAATCTGTCCAACGCTCTCATGGACGGCGCAGACCTGAACGTTACCTCTAGTCTGCCCGGTGCCAACCTGTCCGGCGCCAATCTGCACGAAGCCCACCTGGTCGATGCTGGCCTGTTCAGTGTCAACATGACCGATGCCAATCTGACCGGTGCTAACCTGAGCGGCGCCAATTTAAACGGTGCTACGCTGCCACCCGGTACCAACATGAGCGGTGCCAATCTGAGTGGCGCCTTCCTGGGCGGCCTGACCGATGCCAACCTGAGCGGCGCCGACCTGACAGGTGCCACGCTGTTCGGAGGCCTGAGCGGTGCCAACCTGAGCGGTGCTAACCTGAGCAATGCCAACCTGTTCGGCGTTTTACTGAACGGCGCAGACCTGAGCAATGCCAACCTGACAGGCGCCAACCTGAGCGAATCCACGCTGACCGATGCCAAGCTTCCCGGCGCCAACGTGACCGGTGCCAACCTGAGCGACGGCGTTAACCTGACCAATGCCGACCTGACCGGTGCCAACCTGACCGGTGCCAACCTGAGCGGTGGCGTTATCCTGAGCGGTGTCAACCTGACCAGCGCCAACCTGACCGGTGCCAACTTGAGCGGCGCTATCGCTATCATGGGCGGCGGTGTTATCCTGACCAGTGCCAACCTGACCGGCGCCAACCTGAGCAGTGCCAGCCTGAGCGGCGCCAACCTGAGCGACGGCGTTATCCTGACCGGTGCCATCCTGACCGGCGCCAACCTGAGCGGTGTCAACCTGACCGGTGCCATCCTGAGCGGCGGCGTTATCATGAGCGGTACCAACCTGATGAGTGCCAACCTGAGCAGTGCCTACCTGTCCGGCGCCAACCTGAGCAACGCCAACCTGACCGGTGCCAGCCTGACCGCTGCCAACCTGACCGCTGCCAACCTGACCAGTGCTCAGATGTACAGCGTAGACCTGAGCAATGCCACTGTAACAGGTGCAAATTTTCAGGGAGTACAGGGTCTTACCAGCGAGCAGGAGCAATATCTAAAAGAACACGGCGCCATCAACGTACCCCAATAAGTTGGGACGCGACACCTTGTTATAGCAGCAGTGTCTTTCATTTTCCCCTTGTCTGTGTAGCACCCTCCTTATGTTGCGGTTGCTTAAAATTGGTTCATTTCTAAACGCAGACAAAGTCCAGATTCGACTGCAAAACTACCGCTGTAAGAGCAACTTTGTGGGTTGCCCTTACATATCTCCCAAACCCACTTGACACCCCGGCACAGGCTGATAAAATTCGTTTATCCCTCCACGTGGGTAGATAAGATATGGAAGTAGTTATGAAGACGCTGCTTAAACTCATCCGCAGTAATGAAAAATTCCTGTCCCTGCTTAGGGATTTAAAGGCTGGCGGTAACATACGGGCAGGCGGACTGTGGGGTTCGTCGGCCGCATACCTGCTGAGTGCGCTCGCCGAAGATGCGCCTTCGCAGATACTCGTTGTCACGGGCAGCGTGGAAGAGGCCGAGGAGTTTTGCGAAGACGTGAATCTCTTTAGACCCGGCACCGCATCTCTGTTTCATCCCTGGGAGGGTTTCTCGACTGAGAAGTGGAGGCCGTCCATACAGCTCCCTCCCGAACACCTCCAAATTCTTCGTCTGCTGTTATTCGATAAAGACAGCGCCGGGAACTCTGCAGGCCGTCGCACTACATCGGTTATAGTGTGCTCTGTACAGGCGCTTTTGCAGAAACTACCCAAGCCGGATACGTTACTAAAGAATACGCTGAAAATTTCCGTGGGTGACGAGATGGAACAACAGAAAATCCTAAGCTGGCTCACCGACAGGGGCTTTAATAAGGTCTCGCGCGTAGAATCGCCGGGGGAGTACAGTCTTCGCGGCGGGATTATGGACATCTACCAGGCGTCCTCTGACCGGCCTATCCGCATAGAATTCTTCGGGGACACGGTGGAGTCCGTACGTGTCTTCAATCCTGATACGCAGATGTCCGTCGAACGGCAGAAAGACGTCAATATACTTGCCCTTAGGGATGAGCCGTCTTCTATGGGAGAAGACGGCTCTCTGTTTGACTATCTGCCCGGTGAGGCCTGGACGGTGCTGAGAGAGCCCGCGCAGATAGAGAAGCGCGCCCTAAAGACCACACAGGGTTGGCCCCAAGACCGCCCTGAGGGTCAGCTCCATGGGCAGACCCAGGTTCAATCATGGACGCTTGACTACGCGTTGATAAAGAGTAAGTGGAGCAAACACACCACCCTCTCTCTATCCTTCCTGCCCGAGATTGGAAAAGGGCCGCACAATTTTGAGGTTGAATCCGTAGAGCGCTTTGAGGCCCCGCCGCCGCAGACCGATAAGGTCTTGGGTGGCAGGCAATCCCAGGGTTCCGAACTGGCGGCAGCCATTTCCGCTCTCAATGAGTTGGGCAGGTTTAGGACTCAGACTCGACAGACGATACGCGCAATCATCTTATGTGCCAACGAGGCGGAGGAGAAGCGGTTTCAAGAGCTTCTGGCCGATGCCAAGATAATAGGGTTGGAGTTGGCCATAGGCAGGCTCGGCAAGGGGTTTTACTCCAAAGACGCCGGCTTGATACTCTTGCCTCATCATGAGATATTCCATCGCTACAGAATCCGCCGCAGGCCAAGACAGATCGTACCCTCAAGGCCCATCGAAAGCCTTCTTGAACTTGAGCGCGGCGACTGCGTGGTCCACGTTACCCACGGAATCGCCATATTTCATGGTATAGAGACGATTGAACACGAGGGGCAGCGGCGCGAGTGTCTTGTGCTGGAGTTTGACGGTGGAAGCATGCTCTACGTATCCGGGTCCAAGATGGACCTGGTCCAAAAATATATCGGCCCCAGGGAGCATTGTCCTCCGCTAAGCAGGCTGGGCGGGCAGGGCTGGTCGCGCAGGCTCAAAGAGGTGGAACAGGCGGTAACCGATTTGGCCGGTGAACTTCTTGAAATACAGGCGCTCCGCCAGACCAAGCCGGGGATAAAATATCCGGGCGACACCGAGTGGCAGAAAGAGTTTGAGGCCGAGTTCCCCTACGAGGAGACCGAAGACCAGCTGAAGGTCAGCCAGGAGATAAAGACCGACATGGAGCGCCGCCGCCCCATGGACCGACTGGTATGCGGAGATGTAGGCTACGGGAAGACGGAGCTGGCGGTGCGGGCCACGTTCAAGGCGGTCCTGCACGGCAAGCAGGTGGCGGTGCTGGTACCCACCACCATACTTGCCCAGCAGCACTACGGGACGTTCTGCGAAAGGATGGCGGACTACCCGGTAAGGGTAGAGGTGCTCAGCCGGTTCAAGACCCGTTCCGAGCAGAAGGCCGTACTGGAGGCGCTGGCGCAGGGTGCGGTGGACGTTGTGATAGGCACACACAGGCTTGCGCAGAGAGACGTTAGGTTTAAAGACCTGGGGTTGGTCGTGATTGACGAAGAGCAGCGCTTCGGGGTGGAACATAAGGAAAGGCTCAAAAAGCTTCGTCAGATGGTTGACGTCCTTACACTTACGGCCACGCCTATCCCTCGCACCCTGCATATGTCGCTGCTGGGCCTCAGGGACATCTCGTCCCTAAGCACGCCGCCACAGGACAGACAGGCGATAAATACCATATTAATGCGCTACGACCCTCAGAAGATACGCCAGGCCATCCTCTTCGAACTCAACCGTGAGGGGCAGGTATATTTTGTACACAACAGGGTCTACAACATAGAGCAGGTGGCTGACGAGCTTTCCAGGATAGTGCCTGAGGCGAGGATAGCCGTTGCCCACGGACAGATGTCCGAGAGGCAGTTGGAGGACAGGGTGCTGAAGTTTATTGACAAGGGATTTGATGTTCTGCTGTCTACCACTATAATAGAGTCCGGCATGGACATCCCCAACGTCAATACAATCTTTATAAACGATGCCGATTTGTTTGGTCTTGCAGAGCTTCACCAGCTCAGGGGCAGGGTGGGTCGCTACAAGCACACGGCCTACGCCTACCTGCTTCTGCCTACCGATAGGCCCATTACCCCGGAGGCGGAAAAGCGCCTGAAGGCCATAGAGGAATTCTCCGAACTCGGCGCAGGCTTTAAGATAGCCCTCAGGGACCTGGAGATACGCGGTGCGGGCAACATCCTTGGGGCTCAGCAGCACGGGCACGTACAGGCCGTGGGCTACGAGATGTTCTGTCAGCTCCTGAAATCTGCGGTAAGAAGGGCGAGGAAAGAACCCTCCCCGCCGCCGAGTAAAGACGTCTCAATAAGCCTCAATCTGGACTCATACCTGCCTCAAGGGTATGTGCCTGAAGAAAGTCAAAAACTCGAGGCGTACCGGAAGCTGTCCCGCTGCAGCTCTACTGAGGAGATACGGGACTTTGAGATGGAGCTCAGGGACAGATTTGGGCCACTGCCGCCGGAGGCGAAAAACCTTCTTGCCGAAAAGGAATTGCGGCTGGCGGCGCAGGCGCACAGCGTCCGCTCCATTGTCAGGAAGAACGGGAAGGTCGTCATGGAGGTAGATGACTTAAGAAAGGCGGAGACCGGCCTTTACGACGTGCGGCATCGGATTAAGGTTATAAATGGAAACACCGTGCACCTCGAGCTGCCCAGCAGGGACACGTCACCCGAGGGCGCGGTGCGTTTTCTAAGGAAGGTTTTTAAGCTTGGGGTATAGCTTGAGGCCTCTGCAAAAGTCAATTTCTTGGGCGCCGTCACTCCCTCAGAGTGACGACTTTGCAGAATTTTTCAGAGGTCTAAGTTTTTTGGAGGAGGGTTGTCTCTTTGAGATTGTTCCATAATATAAGGTTAGTCTCTCTTGCGTTGCTGCTTGTATTGGCAACCCTTTTGCTTATACAGACCACGCTTGTAGCAGAGAAACAGTACGTGGGTACCATAGTGGCAGTGGTCAATGACAAAATAATTACCGAAGAAGACGTTCACAGACGGGCAGCTGTGGTGCTTGCCGACGCCGTAAAGAAATATAAGGGAGCAGAACTCGACAAGAGGGCCCGTGAGATACTTGACAATGTCCTTGGCGAGCTTATAGACAGGCAGCTGCTGGTGCAAAAGGCGCACAGTATCATAGATAAGAATCCTTACATGAAGGAAGAGGTGGAAAAGGACCTGAACAAATTTTTGGACGACGCCGTGGGTGAGGTGGGCTCGCTCAGCAAATTCTACGAGATTGCCATAAAGGATGGGATAAATCCTACGGAAAAAAAGATAGAACTTAAGGACGACCTTATGGTAGAGAGACTCTTGAACGAGTTTGTGTATGACAAGATAAGTATTTCCCCCGGAAATATAAGGAATTACTACCAAGAGCACCGGAGCGAATTTGCCGTAGAAAGGTCTGTGAAAATCATGCAGTTAATGCTAAAGTTCTCATCCTATCCCTCCAAGGAAGAGGCCTGGAAACGGGCCGAAGAAATAAGGGCCAGGGCCGTAAGGGGGGAGAGTTTTGACGGACTTGTAAAGGAATACTCCCAGGGACCCAGGGCCTCTGCAGGCGGGGTATGGGAGTTTGATGAGGTGCTGAATATGAAGGGTAAGATACGGGAGGCCGCACTGGGGCTGGAGAAAGGGGAAATAAGTGAGATTGTAGAAACCACCGATGGACTGCACATCCTTATGGCGCTGGACGTAAGGGAGGCCAAGGAACCGGATTTTGAAACCCTGCAGGAAGAAATACAAGACAGACTCTTCAAAGAGGAGGCATTAAAGAAAAAGAAAGAGTATTTAAGGGAGCTCAAGAAAAACTCCGTGGTAAATATCGTAAAAACGCAATAATACTTCACAAGAGGGGTTTAGACTATGGCTACATTTGCCGTCGTTGACATTGAAAAAGGCTTTGAAAACCAAGGCCGGATATGTAAGTGTGTTGAGGAGGCTCTTTGGGAGCTGGGTCTGCGTGATAAGCTGGAAGAGGTCTTAATTAAACACACTCCGTCCGGTTCTTCCACGGACATGAACTATCTTAGCCCCAAGAAATCTCTGGTGCTTGAGATAGTAGATTCCCTGGAGAACCTGGAAGGCCGAGTCTTACATGAACTTATGCACGTGACAGATCAATTAAACAAGAAGTTTAAGTATAAAAAGGGTCGTGAACCAGAGGGGGGTACGGGTGAACGCAGACGTTACAAGTATTTGTGGAACGTATACATAGATAGCCGCCTCGAGAGGGCCGGAAGGCCTGCCTATGAGACCAGACAGACCAGGGAAGGAGAGATGCGGGAGTGCTATCCCGAATTGAGTGCAGATATGAGGACACAGGTCTTTGATTTTCTCTGGGAGCTCGAGCCGCTTGACCAGAAACAGATCGCAAAGATGAGTCACGACCTGTTTTCGGCATCGAAGGAGCTTAAATCCCTTGCCCATTCGCGTGGGGAAAGGCTGCACAAATTCAAGACCCAGGAAGATCTGGAAAACTACAGACGGTAAACTGATGTCTCAGAGGGTTGAACGGATGTCTCCCCGGGGGGATTATGGCAACAGTTAGCGATGAACTGCTTGTTGAGGTGCGGCGGTATCAGGCCTCCATGCTGAAGAACACCTATTGCGACCTTATGGAAGACGAAGGCTTTAAAAAACTCCTCACCTTTATTTTAGACACCATTTACACGCCGGAAGACATTAACGCACCGACCGAGACCTTCAATAAGGTGTACGATTATTTTATGGAGAGGCCCAAGGGTGAGCCTGTTACCATAATCACCAGACTTTGGGAACTGAGATGCCTTAGCGAAGAGCTTGACCGGTCTGTTGCACAGAACCTTGATGAAATCGGTGAGATAACCGATGCCGCATACGAGAAGGCACTGCGCGCATGCAATAACCGCAAGGACCGCGAGCGCCACATAGAGCTCTTTGTCAAATGCGTCA
>Ga0155546_133_pt1 | contig 8543 bp, 5 predicted proteins | sample RifCSPhighO2_12_FD_107203 | JGI IMG/M metagenome (GOLD analysis project Ga0155546, IMG submission 107203) | Planctomycetes bacterium RIFCSPHIGHO2_12_FULL_51_37
CCCTCTGCAAAACTCTATCTACAAAGTCCAACACGGTGTATCCTCCCCCTCGAGGGGGGAGGGATAGGGCGGGGGTGATCAATGATTCTTAATGCATATCTATTTGTGAGAGATGGACTTGTGAAAATTGGTCAGTCACCCTCCCCTTACCCCTCCCCTCAAGGGAGGGGAAAACATCGAAGCGTTAATAAACTTTTGCAGAGGTCTCAACTACAAACTATCGTGGTTTAACTACATAATTTGTAGTTTGGGTCTATTTTGTCTTATGAAATAGCCATATATCCAGGATTATTTCTCCGAGGTCTGTGGTAAGCCATAAGTAATAAAATACTATGATATTACGTCTTTCCTTAATCTGACAAAAACTTTGTTTTTTAGCAATTTTGACCTTTATGGCACACATTTTGATAGTTTTTTTCTTGACATTTTTGATTTCTTGAGACATTCTCCAAGAAACTCCATCTACTTTCATTTACGGGGGGCAATCATGGGGGACTTGGTAGCTGGGATTCTTAGGAAGACCTGGGGCTTCACCTTACCTGAGGTGGCTGCGGTAGTTGCCATTACAGGCACCTTGGCGGCTGTTGTTGTGCCCGTCGCAATTGACCAGATTGAAAACGGCCGCAAAGCCAGCGCAAAACAAGCCGTTGACAGCATAAGAAACGCCATCCAAGACTTTTTCAGGGATACGGGTGAATGGCCCGACAGGGGGTCCCCCAGCACACCCAATCTTGCATATGTGCTTAGAAGCGGGAAGTTCAATGCCAGGTCAGAAGCGGGCTTTACACTCTTTGGCACACCAACCCCCGGTAACGTAAAGGACCCAGAACCCGGCAACACAAACTGGTCAGCCCTTACAGGCTCAGAACCGTTTAGGGTTCATGCGCTTGTTAACCACCTCACCTTGGATGGCGCACCCGACCTTTTCCCAAATCGTTATAGAGACGCCAGTGTGAACTGGAACGGCCCGTACCTGCCGCAGATATTTAACGACCCCTGGGGCAGGAACTATCTGGTATTCTCAAAGGCATTCACCGTGCCAAAGGTTACCGCAGGCAACATCTTTGGATGGGTCATAAGCGGCGGGCCTAACAAAACCCTTGAAACCGATGTAACATCCCCAATCCTTAATAACAACCTCGCTACGGGTCTGTCTACTTCTGGAGACGATATTGGGGTATTGGTATTCCAGGCCAGAGAGGCCATACCGGGCGTGTCTAAATAGTGAGACCTGCAAAAGTCTCGAAAATGTCATTCCCGCCCCTGCTTCCGCATGGGTAAACTTGCCCCCGCAAAAGCGGGGGGTGGGAATCTATGGATTCCGTCCGCCTGAGGCGGATGCGGAATGACAAAGCAGGTGTAGCGTCCGATCTCCGTATCGGACGGGGAATCCCCCCTTCCCCCCTTTTGTAAAGGGGGGAAGGGGGGATTGGTTCGGAGACCGTTCGGCTGAGGCTTCGACAAGCTCAGCCCCTGAGTAAACCGAAGGGCTCACGGCCGAAGCCAGACGCTACAAAACGAGATAAATGTTGTAGGGGCGTTTAATTAAACGCCCCTACATAAGACAGCAGGGCCGCCTCGGGCGGATTTACACTGTCCGAATTGGCCTTGATAAGGTAGGGGCGCTTCATGAATCGCCCCTACCTTTATACGTTAGAATTCTTTGGACTGTGACTAGGGAATCGGATAACTACACAGGCACAATATTACGCCTCAGCCCTCCTCAATCACCTCGACCAGACCCGGTATGGTGTATTTCTTGGCCTCCATGGATATATTGATACCAAGTTCCTTCGCAGTACCTGTGGTGATAGGGCCTATACTGGCAAAGCGCACCTTGCCGTTCAGCCTGGTCAGATTTTTTTTGCCTATCAGCTGTACAAAATTTCTGACGGTGGAAGAACTGGTAAAGGTCACCACGTCAACTTCTCCCGCCATCAATCTATCCAGTAGTTTCTTGTCGCCCGCCTCTGCCAGTACCGTGCGATAGGCGGTAACCTCTACGGCCTCCGCACCCAATTTATTCAACTCTTCCGGAAGAAAGCTCCTGGCAATATCGGCCCTGGGCATGAGGACTCGTTTCCCCCTGAGGTCTTCCCTCCGCTTAAGTTCTTCCAGAACCTCTTCTGCCACATATTTTGACGGCTGACAATCTACGTTCAAACAATGCTTCCGCACCTCATCGGCAGTCGCCGGGCCGATTGCGCATATCTTTACGCCCTTAAGCTCCCGCGCGTCCATCCCAAGATGTGACAGCCGACGGAAAAACGCCTCTACCCCGTTCACACTGGTAAAAATAACCCAGTGAAATTTGCTGAGATTACGAACAGCATGGTCAAGAGGTGAAATGTCCTCCGGCTCGGCAATCTTAATGGTAGGAAACTCAATTACCCTGGCGCCCAGCTCTTCCAGTTCTCTGGCAAAATCGCTCGCCTGGTCCCTGGCCCTGGTAACAACTACGGTTCGTCCATAGAGCGGCCTGGTCTCAAACCAGTTCAGATGTTCCCTGAGCTTAACTACTTCACCAATAATCGTAATGGCAGGGGGGGCAATGTCCTTGGCCTTTTCCAAGATGTCTCCCAGGGTGCCCACCACCGTCTTTTGTTGCGGGGTGGTTCCCCATCGTATTACCGCTACAGGGGTGTCCTTGGGCCTGCCGTTCTCAAGAAGTTTTTCTACTACGTAAGGCAGATTTTTTATGCCCATGTACACGCCAAGGGTGCCGACCGCGGTACTCAGCTTATCCCATGGCAGGGCGCTTCCCCCTTTTTCAGGGTTTTCGTGTCCTGTTATCAGTCCGAGGGTAGAAGTATAATCCCTATGGGTCACAGGTATACCTGCATAGGCCGGGGCAGCAATGGCAGCAGTAATACCGGGAACGATTTCGAAGGTGATACCCTTCTTCGCAAGACACATGGCCTCTTCCCCACCCCTGCCAAACACAAAGGGGTCTCCGCCCTTCAGCCTTACTACAGTCCTATCCTGTTGTGTCTTCTCCACAATAAGGTCGTTTATCTCGTCCTGTTCAAGTGTGTGTCGGCTCCCTTGCTTGCCCACATATATGATTTCTGCATCCTTTTTTGCGTATTTGAGCAGTTCCTCGCTCACAAGATGGTCATATATTATGACATCCGCCTTTTTTATGCACTCAGCGCCTTTTACTGTAATAAGACCCGGGTCGCCGGGTCCGGACCCCACCAGATATACCTTCTTCACTCTAATACCCCTTCTATTTACTCGATGGCCTTGCCACATTGAGGGTGCCGCAGGGTTTAAACCCTGCGGCACCCTCCCTGCGCCCATTCTATCTATTTGATTTCCTTGCGATAGCCTCTCCTGCTATCTCCTTTACCTTGTCATCCACATCGCCATTGACGAGCTTTGCCAAAATCGTCTCAGCCCTGCTGCCACCTATATGCCCTATAGCCCACACGACAGCCTGTCTCACCCTTGAGTCCCCATCATAAATTGAACGTACAAGTGACGGTATCGCCTTGGAATCGCCTATCCAGCCCAACGCCAGGGCAGCCCTCTCCCGAACCCTTGCGTCATTGTCCCTTAACGCCCGCACAAGTGCCGGTATGGCAGGACGTCCTATCCTTATCAAGGCCCAAGTACTCTTCCTCCTAATGAGGTCTTCATCGTCCCTCAAGGTGGTCAAAAGAACCTCCAGTGACTGATCCCCAATTGAGGAGAGGGCCCACGCAGCCTGTGAACGGGCCCACAAAGAATATTGTGCCCCTGAATTTTCCGTCAGGAATTCACCAAGTTTCTTTGCCGCACTAGGGTCTCCAATCTTACCCAGTGCACTGGCACAAGCGCCCTTTATTCTCCAATCAATGCCTTCGTCCATCACCCGGACAAGATCGCCTACAACGCTGGGGTCGCCAATTTCACCAAGCGACCTTGCGGCATCGTACCTTACAGGCGGCATCTTATCATACACCAAGCGCTCCCGCAAAACGCCTGCTGATTCGACCTGTCGAAATCTACCGAGAGAGAGCGCCGCATCTCTCCTGACCTCTACATCTTCATTCTCGCCTTCCAGCAGCTTATACAACTCAGGCATGACGCTATAGTCGCCAATAAGTCCAAGGGCCCACACCGCATTGTCTCTTATCGCCGGCTTCCCGGAATCCAAGGCCCCTACAAGGCGCGGCACCACAACAAAAGGAGGAAGGGCCGTCATATCGAGCGCGGCCATCCTGGAATCGTCAGCCTCCTCACCACTCATCGTGACCTTGCCGACGATTCTCCCAAAAAATCCCTTCTCGTCTATTCCCGGCTCATACAGCTCCTGACTCAGGGAATTTACATCCCTACGAATGGATTCACGGCGGGAGAGTTTCCCGGAACTATCCGTTTGTTCCTCTTCAGTGCGCCCCATAAGCAGCTTATAAAGGGTGCCGACAGGGTCAAGAAAATCTATGGAGCTTTTTCGCTCATCGGCAAACATTTCCTCATCCGCCCCTTTGCCGTACATACGACCATCGAACGGCACAGTAACCAGGGGACTGCGCTTCTGTATCCTCCTTATCGTCCTGCGTCTGTCTTTTGCACCCAATGCGTCGTTTGTCACTGCAGGAAAATCCACCAGTATGATGTCCGGGCCCTTCGCAATCACCTTCCGTATCTTCTCCCGGTCGTCGCAATTCAAGACGGAAGTCATGACGTCTTTTAATTGAGTATGTGCCTGTTTGATGTTTGACGGCGTTAATTCCTCCGGAGTGATGTACACGAGGTCCGGTCCCCCAAGCGAAGGTTCCGCCTCTTTCAAATTACTCAATACGCCCCAGAAATAGACGTCCTTCATCATCTCCAGGCTTTGTACAAGGGCCAATATGTCGCTTTCAACCCCTCCGTCCTTGACGTCGAGTATAACCTTAATGCCGTTTACCTTGGCAAACCTCAACACTTCCCTGAGAAGAGGGACCGTTTCACCCTGAAACCGCTTACCAAGCCATGAACCGGCATCATAGACAGCGAGCTCCTCAGAAAGGATGTCGCCCACAACTCCTTTACCGTTGGTGGTCCGGTCAATAGTTTCGTCGCTCATAATAACCAGTTCTCGGTCCTTCGTCCCTCGTACGTCTACTTTAATGGCACCCGCACCCTGCTCCACAGCCAATTCAAAGGCATAAAGGGTATTTTCGGGGGCCTCTTCCAATACGCCTCCGTTTGCGGCTATCAATACCTCTTTGGGTGGTTCCGGTAAGGCGGGAGTCGCAAATAGACACTGCAAGATAAAAATCCAGCAAGAAAATATAACTATTCTACTTCTCAACGTTGTACCCCTTGTACAAACTCTGCTGCCGCTAAGGTGTTAATGGCAGGGACGCACCGGAATCTCGCCCCTCAAGAGGTATCTGCCAGTGAGGTTTTTCCCTCCAACTAAGACGCTGCGTCTCAGGGTCGTAGTATACCCTTTTTGCAAAAGTCCTGGCCTCTTTTCTCCTTACCTCAGCAGTCGGCGTACCGCTCAGAATCATTTTGTTGTACTTCCAGTCCCACTCCATAACGTCACCAAGGGCCTCAATTCCACCTTCCTTCGTATCACTATAGACCACGTCCCCCAAGGCAACCACACGTTTTATTTTGTTGTCCTCGTCAACAAAGGCATTGAGTCTGTTGCATTCCACCTGCTGTTGGCCCTTAATGGCCAGCACGTTTTCGAAGAAACTAATTTCCCCATTCTTCTCGTCCCTGACCATCTTCTTGAACCAGCTTATGTTCGTCATGCCTTTTCCTTCAGACCCTTCGGCTTCAGACCCTTCGGCTTCTTCCTTACCCTGTACATACAGCGTACCTTCTCCCAAAACCTCAATAAGACCGGTGTCCATATCCCAAATTACCTCATCTCCGTAAACCTCTCTGAGGGCATCCTCTTTTTTCTCCACCATATACGCCCCGCCCGTCGCCCTGAGACTCTTTACCTTGAGACCTTCTTCTTGTTTAAAATTAATGACGAGTTCCTGACTGTTAAGCTTGAAATCTTTTCGGCTTAACTGGACATCCTCTTCAAAAACTGCCGTTCCCTTAGATTTCTCGAATCTCATCCTGCCCTTCCACGCAATGGTGACATTCCCGGAACCTAACATACCGTCCTCAGAATCATCGTCTTTAAACCCCTTGGTGGTCAATTGGCCGCTCTGCGGGGCATCCACCTTGTCTTCCTTCTGGTTAAACAGCATCTTGGGCGAAATCATGGACGTCTTCTTCTCGAAGAATGCAGCGTTGGGTGTTCCCTTAATGGTGGTAGCGTTTGTAACTGCATCCCAAAAGAGGGTATCGCCTTTAGCCACTTTAACACCGTCTGAGGCCGTAACGCTGCCTTCCGCAACGATCATCTTTGGTTTATCGGCACCCTTGTCAAAAACTATCACCATCTTGTCTGTCGTCATTGTAGAGCTGCCTCTCCTGACTTTTACATCGTCATGAAAGGTAACCATGTTCGGTTCCTTTTCAAACACCATCTTCCCGCTGCATCTTATGTAAACCCTTTCAGAGGTTTCTTTCTTCTTTTCGCTCTCCCCAAAAGAAATCATAAACAGGTTGCTCTCTGCGCCCTTTATCTCGGCCACAACGGACTTTTCTATCCACATCCTTCCACTGGACAGTTCGGCCTCCATGCCCACGCCCTCTATGTTCATCCTGTCACCATGAACGACGACCGGGCTGTCCGTACGCGCCTTCTTTTGGTCCGGATAGTATGAGAGACGGTCTGTCTCCAGCGTGGTGTTGCCTCCCAATCTTACCACTACGTTCTTTGTCAAGACGCCGATGTTGGACAGTTTGTCCATTTCTCCCTCTCTGGAGGTTATCACCACGTCCCGAGGCTCAGAGGCATCCGTATCCTTTTCCATGTCCTTGGTAGTACCTTTTAGGCGAATCTCCGGCCTGTCTATCTTGTAAACCTGGTCATTTATAAGAAATGCCTCATTACCCTGAATGGTGAAGACCTCTTTCCCGGCCTCGTCATAGCTCGGAAGATAAAAATCGTTGATATACTGGCTTACCTGCGACTCTTCCCCTGCAATCCTTTGAAGTTCGGTATATGACTTTCCCTTGTAAGACCCATCCGTACTATCCCCTCCTACCATGGCGAACCTGTTGGGAATGACGCCAAAAATCGACAATAAGGCGGCAATAAAGAGGCAGCCCAGTATAGCAAACAGTATTATCCTTTTCTTACTTATAACCATCTCTAGCGTCCTACAGGTATCTCTTCAGTATCTCTTCCCACTTACCCTGGGCTTTCAATATCTTCTCCACCACTTCTCTTACTGCGCCCCCTCCACCCGGAGCCTTTGTTACATAATCCACCTTGCTTAACACCTCCTCCGGGGCATCCGGCACGGCTACAGAAAAACCAACCCGCCTCAGCACCGGCAGGTCTATCAAGTCATCCCCGATATAGCAGACCTCGCTGTCCTTTATTTTATGCCTCCCAATTATCTTTTCGTAGGCATCCAGCTTAAACTGGGCACCCTGATGCACGTCGCTTATACCGAGTTCTTTCGCCCTGTGCTCAACGGCACGAGAGTTCCTGCCGCTTATAATAGCGGACTTAAGCCCCACACGGTGCCAGTAGGTTATCCCCGAACCGTCTTTCACGTGAAAGACCGTCTGCTCTTCCCCGCTGTCGCTGCAGAATATCCTGCCATCGGTAAGCACCCCGTCCACGTCGATAATCATCAGCTTTATGTCTTCCAATCCCACTTTTCTCAGTATCCCACGTCCAAGAGGTCTTGTACATCCACTATACCCACAGGCACGCCCTTTTCATTAACGACCGGAAGCTGGTCTATCTTGTATTCCCTGAGGACCCTGTAGACGTCGGCGGCAAGAGAGCCTGTCTTGACGGTCCTTGGTTCTTTGGTCATCACCTTGCTTATCGGCCTATTGAGAAAGTCGTGTCCATCCTGCAGCCGCCTTCTGAGGTCGCCGTCGGTGAAGAAGCCGCAAAGCCGTCCCCTAGAGTCTACGATGCTCACAGCGCCCGGCCTGCCCTTGGTATAAGTCATGGTCTTAAGCGCCTCAGTAACTAAAGCAGACCCAGATATAACGGGATTGCCATCCCCTGTACGCATAACCATGTCAACGGTGAGCAGCTTTTTGCCCAGTTCCCCGCCCGGGTGGTAAGCGGCAAAATCCTCCTTCCCAAGGTCCCTCCTTTTAAACACGGTAAGGGCCAATGCATCTCCAAGGGCCAGCATGGCCGTGGAACTTGCGCTCGGCGCCAGACCCAGGTGGCACGGCTCCTCTACCTTTCCTATGTCCAGCACCACATCGCTGTGGAGCGCAAGGGTAGATTCCCTTTCACCCGTTATGGCTATCACTTTTGCACCTATCTTCTTCACGTGAGGCAGCAGCAACACCACCTCTGTCTGCCCGCTGTTGGAGAATGCCAGCACTATGTCTTCCTTAACCACCCTGCCCAAATCACCGTGCCGGGCCTCCGACGGATGAAGCCAGTAAGACGGGGTCCCCGTTGAGGCCAGCGTGGCAGAGACCTTTTGGCCCACTATGCCGGCCTTGCCGAT
>Ga0155546_168_pt1 | contig 7013 bp, 5 predicted proteins | sample RifCSPhighO2_12_FD_107203 | JGI IMG/M metagenome (GOLD analysis project Ga0155546, IMG submission 107203) | Planctomycetes bacterium RIFCSPHIGHO2_12_FULL_51_37
GTATGAAGCGCGGGCCGCAATAAGTATCGCTTTATTTGATTCAAAGAAATTTCTCCTTACGACTACCTCTTTTTCACCTCCCCTCCTTCAACCTAAAGACGTAGACCAGACGTCGACAGAGTTTCTGGGCAGCGCCGAGGTGCTGCCCGCGATTAAGTATTATCAATTGAGCATCATAGAGAGAAGCGAGAGGTAACTGGCAACAGCTTCCCTTTTTGGCAGATGGCCAGATGCCGGAACTATTTTACCGGATAAATTAACATGCTGATAATTCCCGCCATTGACCTTAGGGGAGGCAGATGCGTCAGGCTGACCCGCGGACGATTTGAAGAAGAAACCGTCTACTTTGCCGACCCCGTTGAAGCCGCCCTGAAGTGGCGGCAAGGGGGTGCGGAGTATCTCCATGTGGTAGACTTGGACGGCGCCCTTGAAGGTGAGCCAAAAAATCTTGAAGAACTTCGGCGCATCGTTGAGACAGTTGACGTACCCATCCAGTTCGGCGGCGGCATAAGGACACTTGAAACGGCTCAACACATCCTTGCTATGGGCGTTGACAGGGTTATACTGGGCACCAAGGCCATTGACTCCCCGCAACTGATAAAGGAACTCTGCATAAAAAACCCTGGCCGTATCGCCGTGGGCCTCGACCAAAAAGGGGGGAAGGTGGCAGTGAAGGGATGGGTAGAATCCTCCAAGCTCTCATTTATAGAGGCGGCTAAGCAGGTAGAACTATTCGGCCCCCGCGCATTTATCTTTACAGACATATCCAGAGACGGGATGCTTCAGGGCCCAAATATAGACCTGCTGAAGGAGCTCCTTAAGGCCGTGGAGGTGTCTGTTATCGTCTCTGGAGGTATTACCACACTTGACGATATTAAGGCCCTTTTAGAACTGCCCGTAGAGGGCGCCATAATAGGCAAAGCCCTATATACCGGCGCTATAAGCCTTCCAGAGGCTATAAAAACGTCCAAAACCAAACCGCAGCCGTAATTACCGGGATATTCTGGTAGCCACAGGCTATATAAATCGAGTATTAGGGGTGACCCGGCGCGGGTCACCCCTACTTTAGTGCGAAGCGCAGGGCTCAGCCCTGCGGCACCCTCAAACGTCTCTGGTAGACAACGACCTTCAGGTCGTTGATTTAGTGAAATTGTGTCCGAGGCAGATGCCACTGGCGCATCTCTGTAGCGTCGGGTCTCCGTACCCGACGGCGGTGCGACCGCTGCGAGCGGCGTCCGATACGGAGGCTTCGGCGGTGAGCTCAGCCGAACCGATCGGACGCTATCTTAAGTGCGAATCCCCTAAATCCTATCCTTGATATTTTGCCCTGGGTCTGTTAGATTTTAAATCCTGCGCTTGATGTCTTATTTTTAGGAGGTAAAGATGGCTCCCTATCAAACGCAAGATATAAGGAATGTTGTCTTTACAGGTCACGGGGCCTCGGGCAAGACGTTGCTTGTCGAGGCCATGCTCTTTCGCTCGGGCGTTACCACCAGGATGGGCAGTGTTGACGAAGGCACTTCCATCGCCGACTACGAGCCGGAGGAGAAGGAAAGAAAATTCACCATAGACGCATCAATCCTCCCGTGTAAGTGGAATAACAAGGTCATAAACATCATTGATACGCCCGGCTACCCCGACTTTATCTCGCAGACGATCGGTGGTTTGAGCGCCGTAGAAACGGCGGTGCTGGTCATCTCCGCCACCGGGGGGGTACAGGTGAATACAAGGAGGTTCTGGTCACTTGTGGCTGGTAGGGGTCTGGCCCGCATCATCGTTATATCGAGGCTTGACGGTGAAAATATCAGGTTCGCGGAGCTGCTTGATTCTGTTAAGGAGAATTTCGGTCAAGACTGCGTACCGCTCAATCTGCCCATAGGCTGCAGCCATGACTTCAAGGGAGTGGTTAACGTACTGGAACTGCCTGAGGACGTGCCCGCGGGAGTGTTGGGCGACCCACAGACGGCCCATGAGGCGCTGGTGGAGAAGGTCATAGAGGCAGACGACGGTGTAATGCAGAAGTACCTGGAGGGAAAGGACGTAAGCGCCGACGAGTTAAAGAAATGCACGGCAAAGGCCGTGGCGGAAGGACACCTGGTACCCATCCTCTGCACCTCCTCCAGGAAGGTGATAGGGGTGGATGAGCTGTTAAGTACCCTGGCAGACTTTGCGCCCAATCCGCAGTCCGGCGTTACAAGGCGGGCGGTGGATATAGAGAAGAACGAAGAGATTACCGTAGAGGCGGACGAAAAGGCGCCGTTCAGCGCACAGGTATTTAGGTGTGTTACAGACCCGTTCGTGGGGAAGTTGTCGTTCTTCAGGGTATTCTCGGGTACGCTGGATGGAGACCTGAGCTTTTATAACTCACACGCCAAGAAAAACGAGAAGGCGGGACATGTGTTTAAGGTCCTGGGTAAAGAACAAAAGCTGATGGATAAAGCCATAGCCGGCGACATAGTCGCCGTGACCAAGGTTGAGAATATAAACATCTCAGACACACTGTGCAGTCCCAAGAGACATCTTTCGTTCACCCCGATAGTCTTCCCTACCCCCATGGTATCGCTTGCCATCGAACCAAAAAGCAAGGGCGCCGAGCAGAAGCTCTCAGGCGCATTAACGAAACTTACGGAAGAAGACCCGACCTTTAAGATACACAGGGACGCACAGACCGGTGAAGTGGTTGTAACCGGCACAAGCACCCTGCATCTGGACATAATGATCAGCCGCCTCAAGAGGCGGTTTGAGGTGGAGGTGGGCACTCACGAGCCTAAGATACCGTATAAAGAGACAATTACCGGACATGCAGACGCCAATTACAAACACAAGAAGCAGACCGGAGGCCGAGGGCAGTACGGTGAGGTGTACGTAAAGCTCGACCCCCTGCCCCGCGGAGGGGGCTTCGAGTTCGTTGACAAGGTTGTAGGCGGCAGAATACCCGGACAATACATACCAGCGGTGGAAAAGGGTCTGAAAGAGGCCCTGTCCAGGGGCATACTGGCGGGCTATCCAATAGTTGACGTCAGGGTGACGCTGTACGACGGGTCCTTCCATACCGTAGACTCATCGGAGGCGGCCTTTAAGGTGGCGGCCTCCAAGGCCTTCCGGAGGGGTTTCGAGCAGGCAAAACCGGTCCTCCTCGAACCCATCGTAAACGTGGAGGTTACCATCCCGTCAGAGTACATGGGCGAGATATCCGGCAACCTCACCAGCCGCAGAGGCCGCATAATCGGTATGGACTCCTTGGGGCAGATGCAGGTAATCAAGGCATCCATACCCATGGCGGAGGTAGCAAAATATGAGACAGAGCTTAAGTCTATGACGGGTGGACGGGGCTCATATACCATGGAGCTTTCCCATTACGACGTAGTTCCAATCCACATAGCCCAACCCATCATCGCCAAGGGCAAAAAGGTGGAGGAAGAGGAATAAAGACATAATGTAGGGGCGACCCGCCGGGTCGCCCCTACAGTTTTTCGTAGCGTCCGATCTCTGTATCGGACGAGCGTATTATAGGTGTCTCTCGACGCACCATTTAAACTAATTCCCTCGCAGGGACAGGCTTTTAAACCTGTCCGCATCGGACTTGTAGGGGCGTATTGTGCGCCAGAGGCGCATCTGCCTTTGGCATGACAATACGCCCCTACCACATCTGCTATAGTGGTAGATAACCAAGTAAACTTCGTTGAAAGAGGTCCAACGGTGCGATAGTCTTCTCTATGCTAGAGTGGCTCTCAAGCGGGCGGGGAAGTTCCGGTCGCAAGAAGGTATCGCCTCCCTATCCAAAGCCCTTACTGCAACCTACCGTCTTGACGTCTTTCTGGTCCACCACTCAGTTGCCAGGGCGCCTATGACTATCGTGAAAAATACCCAATTGTCCCACAGGGTGTGCGTCTTGCGCCCCAAGAGTCTCAGCACCTCCGGATTCTCAATGTGCAACGACTCATGGATATTGGACACGGGGAGCCTGAAATATCTCCCGCCCGATGCCCCGGCTAACTTTTCCAAAACGGCCTCGTCTGCCTGTGGCTCACGGAACTCTTCCATCTTGGAAATAACGCCGAAAAGGACGGATGCCCCGCCTAATTCGTCGCTGCCTGACGAGGCCCTTGCTTGTGCCTTATAGAACCCCGCAGGAAGGTTTTCGTAAGAAAGGTGACCCTGGCCCCGAGAGTCTGCGTTTAAGGTTTTTTCCAGGACCTTTTCCCCTGTCTCGGCGTTTATTATCTCAACTGCCAGCTGCGCCTCCGGCAAAGGCTTGTAGTCCCTCCCCAAAACCTCTATCTTCAGATGCACCTCTTCCCCAGGCAGATACTCCTCTTTTTGCGGAACGACGCGAACCAGGTCAAGCTCCGGGTCCTTAATAAGCCACCTGACGGCATTATCCCAGAATTTCATGTAATGCCTGTTACTGCCGCCCTCGGCAATCGAACGGAAATTCCACCTCCAGGAGCCGTCGGTTAACAGGGCCATAGTCCTGCCCTTGCCCACATCCCTGACGGCCAGGACGGGCCTCTTATGTTGTGGATGAATGCCGAGCGCTACGGCCCCTTGCTTAACGTCGCTGACGACGTTGAACCCGTCGAGTTGGGGCAGTTCTTCCCACACCCTTTGATTCCTTGCCTCATCGTACTCAAGCGTTGTCACCGGATGAGTCATTCCCTGGGCGGTGAGGACGGGTTTAAAATACTCGGCGTCTATGTGGTCACTGACTTCGTCCATCTCTATGGGCAGAATGTCCTCGATGGGCGTTTGATCATAACCCCCGTGTGAAAAGGCCAGGTCGCCACCCACCATCAGGAAAGCTCCTCCCGTCTCTTTGACGAATTTCTGCACGTTTTCCATATAATATGAAAAACGCAGATAAGAAGCGTCGTAAGGCTGGTAATCGAAGTTCTGAAAGACGACCAGGTCAAAGCTGTCTAAGACCTGGGTAAAGAGTTCTTCTGCGGGGAAGGGGATAAGGCTCAACTCACGGCTTGGGGCCTCAACCAGGTCGGTCGGGCTTCGCAGGATAAAGAAGGATATGAGGTCTATGCTTGGGTCCTTCTTGAGGATGCGTCTGAGAAACAGCTCGTCCCAGGACGGCCTGCCGCACAAGTGAAGCACCCTTATTTTGTCACGTATGACGTGCAGCAGTACGCTGGCGGTATTGTTTTCCGCAACAAGTTCATCGGCCAGGGGCGGTACGGTGACGGTGTAGAGTACGTTACCGGTGAAATACGGCATGGCCTTCATTGAGACGACGTAATATTCTCTGCCGGGCTCCACCTTCAGAGGCTTTGAGAGTATTATCTTGCCCCCTTCCTTCAGGGTTACCGGCAGGGTTACGTTGTCATATCCTTTCACGCGTATGGTAACCTGTATGTTCCAGGGATTTCTGATGAAGGCAAAGCCGTCTGCGGTTACCTCTTTGATGGCAATGTCCTTATATTCTTCCGGAGGCGGACCGAAGGTAAACACTGGTGCCGGCAGTTCCTTTGCAAGTTTTCCGATCTCCTCGAGCTTCTCCTCGGCAGGAACATTACCGGTATCCCGTCCGTCAGAAAACAGCAGTACGCCGCTTATATGACTGTCCCGGTAGCGCTTTATAAGCCCCCTGAGGAGCGAGGCAATATCGGTAGATTGACCCTCCAGATTGGGACCTGTCTCTACCTCAGCCCCCCTGACCTCCTTTAGCTTCTCCGGACCTGAAAAGCTCAGATAATCTACGTCGAAATCCCTCTCCAGGAGTTCTAAAAAGGTCTTGTTTTCCCGTAGAAATTCCCTAACGCCTTCAAACCTCTCACTCCCCCCGGCCTTTACGGCCATGCTCTTCGAGCTGTCAAAAACGAGCGCCACTTTGTTATTTATTCTAGCCGTCTGCTGTTCCTGCAGCTGGGGTTCAAGTATCATGATTACCAGCGCCGCCGTTGCCGTGCATCTGAGGAAGATGATAAAGGATTTTCTGGGGAAGGAGGATATCCCGCGCAGGCTCATCCACGACAAGACAACTACTGCCATGGCAAGTATCAATATTACAGCCCTTAGCCACGGCTCCGTAACGCCGGCAAAGGTCAATGACCACGCATCCGTGGAAGCGGGACCGACAAGAAAGGTTTTCAGAAATTCAAACACCCTACATCTGCCTCCTCAGGATGAACGGCAGGTGAACCTGGTCTTGTTTGTAGTCTCCGGTGAGTGCATATAATATGATGTTGATCCCCAGCCGGAATGACATGACTCGCTGGGATTCTCCTCCGGGGAAGACCTCATATTCCCAATTTCCAAGACCGTCCCTTGCCCAGGCACCGCCGAGGTCGTTCTGTGAATATATTACCGCCGTACGTCCCTCGACGTTTAGCCCCTCAAGGGAGGGGTTTACTATCCTTCTTCCGCCCTGTCTGTTTACCAGATAGAAGGCCCTGTATACGGTATGTTCATCGGATATTTTGGTAAGCTCTCTGCCGGGAAACAGGGCGGCGAGCTCTTGTCTCAGGCTCTTGTCAAACCCGTAACCAGGCTTGCCGGCATTGTCGTCTATCAGCAGCGTCCCGCCGAACTCCAGGTACCTCTTCAGGTTCTCTCTCTCAGCGGCGTTAAACGGCTCAAACTCCTGGTCACCAGCCATGTATATAAAGGGATAGTTAAAAATTGCCGGGTCGTGGGGCTTGACGCTCACGGTGCTCAGACTTGCCTCTACGCTGGTCCTCTTGACCAGTTCCCATACTAACACCCTGCCCGCCCTCGGCCTTGGGTTCCAGTTGCCCCCGCTATACTCAAGCTGGGCAAAAACGAATTTGGACTTTTCGCCCATCGCAAAAGCACCGGTGGGAAATGCCCCAACAAACACTAGAAAAGCAAACAGGGCGCACAGGCTGCCTCTAAACATCAGACTAGGAAGTTTCCTGTACATTATTTCTTTGTCTCTTGCTCCGGCTCTTTCTTCACCGCTATCTGCTCAAAGGCCTTTCTCATGGCCTTTGCCACGTCTTTCGACCTTATAAACACCGATGCCTCGTGATTCATCCTCTGGC
>Ga0155546_148_pt1 | contig 5996 bp, 6 predicted proteins | sample RifCSPhighO2_12_FD_107203 | JGI IMG/M metagenome (GOLD analysis project Ga0155546, IMG submission 107203) | Planctomycetes bacterium RIFCSPHIGHO2_12_FULL_51_37
AGGCACGTTACGCCGGCATCCTTCAGCATCTTTACCGTCTCAGGGCCGACGGTCGGGATGTCGAACCTCATATCCAGGTCTTCCTTGCTCACCTTTATTGCCACAACTCCCCCCCTGCCGAGTTTGCCTCCCCTCTGCAGGGTCTCGTCGGTACCCTCTATGCCCTCGACTGCGATCACCACCCGGTCCTTCACCACTATGCTCTGTCCTATACCCAGCTTCGCTATCTCCTTTGCAATTTTCCAGCCGTACTCGACATCCTTCATCTCCCTTTCGGATGGCGTCCTTGTGGTAAGACAACCCTTTTCGGCAAGCAGTTGCGGCACAAAGAGTACGGAACTCTCCAACTCTATGCCGTCTTTGGCCAGCTCCTCGGCCACGGCGCTTAAGATGGTATGGTCGTCCCTGTCTTTAACTCTTTTGTAGAACAAACTAATTCCCCTCCAGTCGGGCCTGTATTTGAGAAACGGGAACCGGGAGTACATCTTCGACTTTGTCAGTCCCCCTGCCATAACGGCCCTGGTAACTCCCTCGCTCTTTAGGCATCTGATGAGCTTCCCCAGTTGGGCCAGCTTTATCCAGTGGAGGCTCTCTACGTAGTCCTTTATCTCCGGCGAGGTCTCTCCCTCTATACCCACGGCGACAACCCTGACGTTATTCTCCCTTGCACCCTGGGCAAACAGTATGGGGAAGCGGCCGTTACCCGCTATGAGTCCGATTTTTTCCACTCAGCTTCTCTTCCAAATCCATTATGCGTCTTCTCAGAGACCTCAAGGTCTCCATAATTTCGGGCAGTCTCTGCATGGCGATTTGCGACCTGCGCATCTTTTCTATAGAAACCGCAGGATAGCCCAGATAAGTGCCGCCGCTGGGCAGGTCATTTGTCACGCCGGAGCGTGCGCCCACAGTGACCCTGTCGCCCACCGTAACGTGCCCAACTATGCCCACGCCGCCCGCCAGGACGCAGTTGCTGCCGATCTTTGCAGTCCCGGCGATACCTATCTGACCTATGAGCAGCGTATTTTCACCTATCACGACGTTGTGCGCAATCTGACACTGACTTCCTATCCTTGTGCCTCTGCCTATCCTGGTAGCGTCCAAGGCCCCCCTCTGGATGGTGGTGTTGTCTCCTATCACCACATCGTCTTCTATCACGGTCTTACCCACCTGGGGAATGTTAAAATAACCGCTGCCGTCCGGGGCATAACCAAAGCCGCCGCTCCCGATCACAGAGTTGGCGTGGATTGTAACGTTCTTACCTATCTTCGTATTTGCATAGATAACCACATTGGGGTGTATTATTGTATTGTCCCCAATCTCACAATCATCTCCCAGAAAGACCTTGGGCAGAAGGACCGCGCGGTCACCAATCCTTGTTCGCTCCCCCACGTAGACGTGGGGGAATATACTGACGTCATAACCAAGCTGGACGGTGGGACTTATCACGGCAGTCTCATGGATAGTCTTAGGATATTCTATTTCCGGGTTCATCATAAGGTCCACTATCTTGGCAAACGCCAGGTAGGGATTGTCACTAATCAACAGCGGCTTATCTGAACCCTTGAATTGGGGCGAGACGATGATGGCGGAGGCCGTAGTATTGTTTACCTTCCTCTCGTATTTATCATTGGCCAAAAATGTGATATAGCCCTCGTCGGCCTCGTCTATGGTCTTCACCCCACGAATCTTTATGTCCTTATCACCCTTTACCTTGCCGCCTACGTATTGGGCCAGCTCTCCAAGGGTTTTCTCCATCTTTTTCTCCCAAACAAGTACCGGAAAGGGAAAGAATGAAACGAGATTATATATCTTTATTCTGCAGTATATATTACGAGAAACTGTTTTCCCCATAATAGAGACCACCCTGAGCCTTGTCAATAGAGAACATACTTAAGTACTTTTAAAGAATGTGATTATGCGATTTGACTGCTTAGACGCACGATATGCCATACGCCTTAATAACATCATTTGCGTTTATATTACTGCCCTTCAGCCAGGCGCATTCTTCAATAATAGCGGAGACCACGGCCTCATACCCAATAGACAACATTATCAAAACTGCCATTTCGGCAGGAAATTGACACCCTGCACATACATAAAAAGTCGCTGCCCGGATATTGCGCACATCAGGCAGAACCCATATCAAATACATTAAGTGCTTATTTCTTATGATATTATGTGTGCATACGCTGCAACAAAGCCGTTAAAACGTATAAACATTTTATCTCCGGTATAGTGGTCTTTATTGGCATTTATTTTGCTTAAACTCCTGACATGGTAGCCATTTTCTCACCTTACAGTAACCAAAAACAGTATTCCCTGCTAATCACCGACAGGGATGAACTCTCAAGGGAAACCATAAGAGGGTCACTCGAACCGGCAGGTTATAACACCTATCTGGCCGGTTCGGGCAGGGAGGCCATAGAAATTGCAAGAGACGTGGTCATCCATGCGCTTATAACTGACATGAACCTCCCGGACATAAGCGGCCTTGAGACGTTCAGGTTCATAAAGAAAGAATTTCAAGTCGTGCTCCCCTGCATACTCCTCACAAGAAATGCATCAAAAGAGACGCTGCTCAGGGCCATCTCGGCAGAGGCCTTCACGGTTATATCTAAGCCTATATCCCTAGATACCCTGCACTTTGCTATGAAACGGATAATGAATAGATACTACTCGGGAAAGGAAGATTTTTAGTGAAATCCGCATACAAAAGGAGAAGTACGCTATGAAGGTAAAGCCCATTGGGGAAAGAATTTTGATAAAAAGGCTGGAGCCTGAAGCAAAGACGGCTGGCGGAATTGTGCTCCCTGACACGGCAAAGGAAAAACCCAGGGAAGGAAAGGTAATTGAACTGGGAGACGGCAAGCTGCTAAAGAGCGGCGGAAGGGTTAAGAGCCAACTTAAAAAGGGTGACCGGGTTATTTTCACTTCATACGCAGGTACGGAGGTTTCAATCGACGGTGAGGAGTATCTGCTTATGTCAGAGGAAGACATACTGGCCGTCGTCGATTAACGGATACCTAATGAACAACCACAATTTTGTGTTTCTGAGCAGGAGGTAGGCGTACCATGGCAGCGAAGAAGATTTTCTACGGGGAAGAAGCCTCTAGCATAATAAGTAGAGGCATAAGCAAGGCAACCCAGGCCATTAAAATTACCCTAGGCCCCAGAGGCAGAGACGTAGTCATAGAGAAAAGCTTCGGTTCCCCGATCATAACCAAGGACGGCGTCACTGTAGCCAAGGAAATAGAACTGGAAGACCCGTATGAAGACATGGGTGCAAAGATGATAAAGGAAGTAAGCTCCAAGACCAATGACGTGGCGGGTGACGGCACCACCACCGCCGCCGTTATAGCAGAGGCCATCTTCCTGGAGGGTCTTAAGAACATAACTGCCGGCGCAAACCCAATAGACATCCGCAGAGGCATAGAAAAGGCCGTTGCAAAAATCGTAGAGGAACTGAACAAGAAAAGTACTCCTGTCGCCGACAAAACTAAGATTATGCAGGTGGCCACGGTGGCAGCCAACAGCGACGAAGAGATCGGCGCACACATTGCCAACGCCATGGAGCGCGTCGGGAAGGACGGTGTAATCACCGTCGCGGAAGGTAAAGGTATAGAGACCACGGTAGACCTGGTGGAGGGTATGCAGTTTGACAAGGGCTATCTATCACCGTACTTCATTACAGACCCGCAGACACTGGAAGCAGTTTTAGAAAACCCGCTAATATTAATTCACGAAAAGAAATTATCGCAGATAAAGGACCTTATACCGCTATTGGAAAAGGTGGTCCAGGCAGGTAAACCCCTTTTGATCATCGCCGAAGACATCGAGGGCGAGGTGCTTGCTACCCTTGTGGTCAACAAGCTCCGCGGCATACTGAAAATTGCCGCCGTAAAGGCCCCTGGTTTCGGAGACAGGCGTAAGGCCATGTTAGGCGACATCGCTGCATTGGTAAATGCAAACCCCATCTTCGAAGACCTGGGAGTTGAACTATCCAAGATCAACTTGAAGGACCTTGGTAGTGCAAAGAAGATAATAATAGACAAAGAAAACACCACTATAATCGAGGGTGCAGGACGTAAGGAAAACATAGGGGGCAGGATACAACAGATACGCACAGAGATGGAAACCACCACCTCAGATTACGACAAGGAGAAGCTTCAAGAGCGTCTGGCCAAGCTTTCCGGCGGGGTAGCCATAATAAACGTCGGGGCCTTCACTGAGGCTGAGATGAAGGAAAAGAAGTCGCGGATGGAAGACGCTATTAATGCCACCAAGGCAGCCCAGCAGGAAGGAATACTGCCGGGGGGAGGCGTTGCCCTTCTCAGGGCAGCAGATACCCTTGACACGCTGGAACTGACCGGCGACGAGAGAACGGGCCGGGACATCGTTAAGAAGGCCCTGGAGGCGCCCATAAAACAACTTGCAACAAACGCTGGGGTTGACGGTGTGGTGGTGCTCCATAAGGTTAAAGAGGCCAAGGGCAATCAGGGCTTTGACGTGGCTAAGGGTGAGTATACGGATATGGTACAGGCCGGTATAATAGACCCCACCAAGGTAGTAAGGGCTACCATACAGAACGGGGCCAGTATCGCAGCGTTGCTGCTGACCACAGCCGCACTGGTGGGGGAAATCCCCGAGGAGAAACCGGCGGCACCTATGCCCGGCGGTATGCCAGGAGGTATGGGAGGCATGGGCGGTATGGGTGGCATGGGTGGCATGGGCGGCATGCCCATGTAACACGGGTAGGGCAATTCATGAATTGCCCCCACGAATAATACAACAATCTAATGCAAATAGAGATAAGATGGCCTTCAATAGCCCTGATACTGGTTCTAAACGTATTGTTTAGGGCCATCGGCTATCTGATAATATCCGGGAACCTCAGCGGCATAAAAAAAAATTACTGTTTTGGAGCTCTGTCTCACTCCTCGGCCTCGCACCCCTAATATTCCCCCAACCACACGTCATAATAAAGTGGTTTGTACTGAACTACACAGGACTCCACATATTAAAGCTGATAGACTACTACAATAGATACAAATCCCTGCCCGAACACCACAAACACTTCTGGAAGTTCTTCCACTCTTTCAACCACCTGTACACGACAAACATAACCAAATGCCTGCCGCGGGGGGCCCGCGTCTTGCCCACTTCAACCGTACTCAAGAAACTCCTGGCAGGTACCTTACATGGAGCGCTTGGGGCAGGTCTTTTGACCCTTAATCTAAACCGGGGGTGGTGGAAGACATCGCCGATTGTGGACTACGCAACGCTGGGGCTTGAGTATTACCTGTTTTTTGTGTTTACTGCAACCCTGATAATAAGCCCATACCGAGCCCTGGGCTACGAGGTCTCAGAGTTCTTCGAAACTCCATTATACGCCCTGTCTCCGGGCGAATTCTGGAGGAGATGGAACAAACCCATGCAGGAATGGTTAAAGGACAATGTGTTCCATCAGATACCAGGCCGCAAACGGTTATACACGGGCATCCTTCTCACCTTTACTGCAAGCGGACTCTTCCATGAATACACGATTAGCCTGGCGTCTGACACCATAAATGGTTTTATGTTGGCATATTTCCTGATACAATCCGGTGTGTGTCTGTCGAGCATCTACCTGCACCGTCTGCTGTCAGAATCCATCACAGACTACAAAAAAAGGAAAGACATTATCGTAATAAAATGGGCCTCTACAATGGCATTTCTTACCTTGCCAGGTGTTCTTTTTTTACACAACCTGAGAAAGGTCTTTCCACTGCATGGATTTTAAGACCTTAGAGACTCTATGACGCCTTGCAATAAAAAACCGCCAGGCATTTTGATCTGAGGATTTGTCCCTGTAAAGCAGAATCGTGTTTATGCTCTGAAGGGTCTGTCCATGCTAAGGGTCTCAAGAAACGTTAAAAAGGTAGTTTCACCCATCATAGACGCCATGGTTTCACAGGCCAACGGGCTGAGGCAGAAAGACGTCGAGATAATAGACCTTG
>Ga0155546_191_pt1 | contig 4616 bp, 3 predicted proteins | sample RifCSPhighO2_12_FD_107203 | JGI IMG/M metagenome (GOLD analysis project Ga0155546, IMG submission 107203) | Planctomycetes bacterium RIFCSPHIGHO2_12_FULL_51_37
GTTTTATGCCGATGCCGGAGTCTGCGGGAATTTTTATATTCATCTCGTTATCTATTACTTCTATTATCCGGAGCGCCTCCTTACTGCCCTGCGGCCATTCTATACCCGCGTAGACGTCCTCCGTGTTTTCCCTGAATATGACCATGTCAACCTTCTCGGGCTCCTTTACGGGACTGGGCGTACCTGGGATATAACGTACCGGCCTTATGCAGGCATATAGGTCAAGAGTCTGTCGGAGTGTGACGTTCAGCGACCTGAACCCTTTGCCCACGGGGGTGCTGAGGGGTCCCTTTAGCGCCACGTGGAAGTGCCGTATCGCCTCAAAGGTGTCTTCCGGTATCAGCTCCCCAAATTTTTCCTGGGCCTTGGAGCCTGCAAATATCTCAAACCAGACGATATTTCTTTTATTGCCGTAGGTCTTTTTTATCGCGGCATCCAGCACACGCCTTGCGGTGGACATAATGTCCGGCCCGATACCGTCCCCTTCAATGAACGGTATAACCGGGTTGTCCGGGACTTGCAGTCTCCCGTCTATCAGGGTTATCGCCTTACCATTGTTTGGTGGTGTGTATTTTTTAAATGTAACCATATCAGCTTATCCTTTCCTTGCACTTCGATGTAGTTACTAATGTCTTAACTTACTTTATGTTGGGCTTTCTTTTCAAAAATGTAGTATCGTCAAAGTTTTTCAACACTTGATCTCAGCTTTAATACATTAATGATTAACTCACGAATATCGTTAACAGCGGCTTCCCTTGTTTCCATTAAGGCGGTGTCATGCTGGATGTTTTCTAAAGTATCGTTAAACGCTTCAGGAAATGTACGGTATAAAGTGAGTATACTAAACGTTTTGTTGCGAACAAGAATGAGGTGTTGAGCTAGTTCTGGCTCAAGGTATCCAGCGTACATAGAGAAAGTGCTGTTAATACCATTATGGAATTCGGCAAAATTGCGACGTAACGTGTTCCAATCAGAGGGAGCCATTCGAAGTAGTCTTTCTTTATAGGTATCTTCGAAATTGCGAGCAAATCGTTCTCCAAATTGTGTTACCCTTCTGTTTTTTTCTTCGGCGCTTACTTCGGCAAGCGAGTTTATTTGTAATGCGTCACGCCAACTAATGTGTAGAGCGCACCGTATAGATGTTATAGTAACAGTGGCAATATAAAGTATATCTTTTTTTACTAATAATTTTAAACCTTTCCACCTTTTCTCTTCACGCCTTTTTATAAGCCAATCTATTACAAAAATTGTAATAGGCACTCCTATTGCCAGCCCTATAAATTCTACGATTACATTCCAACCAAAGTTAGGCCAATCCATTTCTAATCTTCCTCAGAATAATGTAGGGACAGACCTTTAGGTCTGTCTGGTTTGCGGACAGGTTTTAAAACCTGTCCCTACTAAAATGCGTTTTTTGAGTAGCAGGGACAAAGCCACTACATACCTGCAATTGTAGCTACCCCATTTATGGGGCCTTTATACACAAGCTCGATAAATCGAGCAGCTACGTCTTCCTAGGGCGTCCGATGCGGAGGCTTCGGCGGTGAGCTCAGCCGAACCGGTCGGACGCTACGCCTCTGTGTAATGTCATTCTATTGCTCTGTAGGGACAGCCCTTGTGGCTGTCCGCGGACAGGGACAAGCACTGTCCCTACGTCAGTAGATTCTTCGCTTCGCTCAGAATGACATCGACACGGTGTTAAGAGACCCTTTCAGACTTATCAATACATTTTCTCATATCTTCTCTATCTGCACGAGGTTTGAGTTGAAGGCGGAGCCTCCCCCCATGTCTGCCAGGTGGTCGGGGGTGGTGTGGTTCGTGTTTGCGCCGCCGGGACACCTGCTGCTCCACCACTGCCCCTGGCTGACGGCCACGCCCGGCAGCACCTTTTCCGTAACCTGTGCCCAGAGGACGCAGACCCCGCGGTCGTTAAATACCCTTACCTTGTCCCCCGTAGTTATCCTCCTTGCAGTTGCGTCTTTTGGGTGCAATATCAGGGCGGGCCTCTTTTCTACCTCCCGTGCATGAGGACCGTCCGCAAAGTTTGAGTTTAATAGTGAATGCGCCGATGGCGTAAGGAAATATATGGGATAGCGCCCGTAAAGCTCCGGTGCGGTCTCAGGCCCCTCACCTGGGGCGACGTATGTCGGCAGGGGGTCGTAACCATCAGCCCTCATCCTGTCGGAATAGAACTCTATCTTGCCCGACGGGTTATTAAAGACCCCGTTACGAAACGGCACGTAAGGTTGTCCGGGAGGCGTGTCGGGCATGCTTATGGGTGCGTACCCCTCTTTCTTCAGGCGGTCGAGGGTGATACCCTTAAGGGCCGGATGGCCTATATCCAGCACCTCTTCTATAACGTCCCAGTTTGACTGGTTAAAATACCTCTCCGTAAATCCAAGGGCCCCGGCCAGCGCCTTGAACGTGTCGAGGTTGGACCGGCATTCCCCGACGGGCTCTATGGCCTGTTGATTGAGTTGGATGCTCAAATTGAAGTAAGAGGCATGAAGGTCAACCTGCTCAAACTGCGTGGTGGCCGGGAGCAGTATGTCGGCGTAACGTGCCGTGTCGGTAATGAGCTGCTCGTGTACGACGGTGAATAAATCTTGTCTCTTAAGTCCCTCGATAAGCCGATTCTGATTGAAGAGGACGGCAAGTGGGTTGGCGTTAAAGACATATAATGCGCGTATGTTCGATTTGTTATTGAGCAGGATGTGCCCCAAACGGTTCATATTGAAACACGAGGCCGAACCGGGGGCGGAACCGGGCCTTAGTTCGTTACCCTCCAAGTCGTCCCAGCTTACGGGAAAGACCGTGCTGGTCGGGAAAAACATCCCTCCGCCGATGCGTCCCCACGCACCAACCAGCGCCGGCAGGCAGGCAATGGTTCTTATCGTCATACCACCGTTTGTATGGTGCTGCAGCCCGGAACCTGCGTAGATAAAAGACGGCGCTTCTCCGGCATAAAGCCTTGCAAGCTCTATTATCGTCTTTGCTTTAACGTCCGTGAGTTTCTCCACCCTCTTGGGCGGGTACTCCTCCGCCCTCTGGCACAACACGCCGAAGCCAAAGGTGTTTTTATCCACGAAATCCTTGTTATAGAGGTCTTCCCTTATAATTACGTGCATCATGCCGAGGGCGAGGGCCGAATCGCTTCCGGGGCGGGGTTGAACAAACATATCGGCCACTTCAGCCCCCTTTACCCTGAAGGGGTTTATCACTACGTATTTAGCCCCGCGCCTTCTGGCCTCACTTAGGAGGGGCAGTTGATGTATATTAGTGGCGAAGGTGTTTGTGCCCCAAGAGACGATGAGTCTGGACTCCGGTATCCCCCTGGGGTCGGCGCCCGCGGAACTGCCCATGGTGTATAGATAACCTATGCGGCCCGCCTTTGTGCAGATGGTGCGGTCCAGTTGTAACGTCCCCAGACGATTGAAAAACCGTTTGCCGGCGAGTTTGCCGTGGACGATGCCCAGTGTGCCGGAGCCGTAAAAGGGCAGTATTGCCTCAGGGCCGTCTCCTGAGATTATTTTTTGGAAATTTGAGGCAATGGTGCCGATTGCCTCATCCCATGTAATCCGCTCGAACTTACCGGAACCCTTTGCCCCGCTCCTTTTCATTGGGTAGAGCAGTCGGTCCGGGTTGTAGACCCTGTCGGGATAGTTCCTCGTCATCTTTGGGCAGAGGAATCCCCTGGTGAGGGGATGAGTGCGGTCGCCCTCTATCTTTATAAGTCTGCCGTCCTTCACATGCGCAATAATGTTGCAGGTGTCGGGGCAGTCCAGGGGGCATACGCACCTGAGGAGTTGTTTGCCGGATGTATTTTCCACGCCGGGTCTTGAGTGATGCCTCTTGAAAGGTGTTTAACTTACAGAGTTCAAATCTAATTCTCCCTCCCCCTTGAGGGGGGAGGAAAAGGAGGGGGTGATTATTAAGCTGGGACTATATTTACTTACACCAAGCAGGCTTGGGAGATTATGGGATCACCCTCCCCCTATCCCCTCCCCTCGAGGGAGGGGGAAAATTGGAGTAATTTGTAAAGTTTTTCAGAGTTTTGAGTCGTGTTATGTAGTGTTACCGTGTCTTCACACTAGAGGACAGGCTATTCATGAGGTCCCTTATCAAGATAAACAGGTATACAATAGTACCGGCGGCCACCGCCCAGAGATACCATGGAAGCTTGTCAAGGAGCGTAAATCCCAGAAGCGATAGATAAAAGGAATCCTCGTTTGCGAAATAACGCATGATGGAGTTTGCCGGGTCGTTTTCCGGGTCTTCTTTTACATAATGGAGATAGAAATACAAGTTAGAGCAAATAAACATCACCACGGCAGCTACGGCCCCAACGACAATAATATTTGGCATATGGGAATCTCGGTGTATCGCCAGTGCTGCGCAAAAAAGGACACCGCTAAAGACAGTGCTGTCGCATAGAGAGTCAAGCAATCCACCGTATTTTGAAGACATGAACTTCAGCCTTGCGACCTCGCCATCAGAGCAGTCAAGAATGATTGAAGTATATAACACCACTGCCCCCAGCACGGAATACCGGTACCCGCCTTGCAGGAAGAACCAGCAGGCGGCAAGACCTATGAATAAGCTCAGTAAGGTGATTT
>Ga0155546_141_pt1 | contig 3645 bp, 8 predicted proteins | sample RifCSPhighO2_12_FD_107203 | JGI IMG/M metagenome (GOLD analysis project Ga0155546, IMG submission 107203) | Planctomycetes bacterium RIFCSPHIGHO2_12_FULL_51_37
GACTGGTGAATAATGAACAAAGGGGCTGCTGAAAAATGGTTTAAACAGGCGAAACATGACCTGGAAATGGCGGAAAGAAACATCCAGATAGAGGGCTATGACGTTGCAGCGTTCCTTGCACACCAGGCGGTCGAAAAACTGCTCAAGTCCATCCTTATCGTTGAAGGCAAAGAGGTCCCAAAGACCCATAAACTCGATAAGCTAGGTCAATTGTTGAACCTCCAGACAGAGGTCGTTGACAAGGTTCTTGATCTTACAGAAGATTATGCGCTCTCAAGGTATCCAGATATTTCTTTGGAGGTTCCATATCTGGAATACGATAAAGAGACGGCGGAGAGAAAGGTCGCGATAGCCAAAGAAATCTTTGAAATTCTTAAGAATAGATACGAAGGACGGTAAGCTGAAATGCAAGGATTAAAAACCAAAGATATATGGGTAGAACGATTTATTGACGAAGTTCTGCCAAAGATAAAAGAGGGTTTAAAGCCAACTAAGGTTGTAATATTCGGTTCGAGGGTAAAAGGCTGTACCTCTGAAGAAAGTGATATAGACATAATCATTGTCTCTGATTTCTTTAGTGGAAGACCATTTTTAGGCCGTATGCCTTCAATGCTCCGCATGTTTCGATTCCCATGTCCGGTGGATTTCCTGTGCTACAGCCCGGAAGAATTCGAGGAAATCAGTTCCCACTCTGTTATTATAGAACAGGCTCTGAAAGAAGGCGTAGAGGTGTCCTAGTCAGCATCAAACTTGACAGATTGGGTTGTTTGTAAATTGACGCCCAGTTCCTTCCCCTTCACTTCGTTCAGGGTCAAGGACAAGACTTTTCCCTCACAAGCTCTGGTAAATCCTCGAAAGTAGGATACTCTAGGAAATATACCAAGGTTTCCTCATCAACTTCAGGGTTTATTTTGGGCCTTCTACACACGTTACTACCTGTTTGATTATCTTTGGATGCAATATTCTTCCAGGATGAAAAGGGATAATTATTCTTCTATTTTCCTTCAAGTATATTCTGTGGCTTCCTTTTGACCTGATCATTTCAAAACCAGCCTTTAGCAGCATTTTCTCGGCCTGTAGAGGCGTTAATCTCGGTAATTTAGCCAATATTTACCTCTAAAGAAGTGTTCAATATTTCTCTACTCAGACAGGATTTTATTTCATCTTTAGACATTGTTTCTAAATACAACTGAACAGCTTCTTTTATGTTATTCAATGCCTCTTCCAAAGAATCTCCTTGGGTTTGACAACCCTCAAGTTCTGGACAATAGGCATAATAGCCACGTTCATCCTTTTCTATAATCACGCTTACTTTATATGACATGGTTGCAACCTCCTTATTTCTGCTACAAAAATCGCCACAAGCAGGTAATCCCCAATTTTCATTCTTCGGCCAATAACTTGTCTATGTACTTGCTTAGCTTTGGTTTTGTCTCCTCCCCAAAGCCTATCTCCTTCGTCTGTACCTTGCCGTCCCTGCCCAGGATAAAGGTAACGGGTATGAATTGAATGTCATACTCCTCTATTATATCGTCCCCGCCCACAAACACGGGGTATTTTATCTGCATCATTTCCACAAAGGGCGCGATTACGTCAGGCTCTGCGCCCTCCACGTTAACGGCTATAATCTCAAGTGCCTTTCCATTGTATGCACCGTACAGCTCGTTGAGGAAGGTTATCTCCTGCTTAGAGACGGAAGACAGAGTGCTCCAGAAGCTGAGGATTAACACCTTCCCTTTATTCCCCCGAACTACGTCCCGAAGTTCCCCTGCACTGAGTCTTTTTACACCCGTTGTCTTCTCGCCCGCAAGACCTGTGGACGATGACACCGGCAGCCCCAAGAACAGCAGCACCAACAATATAAAGACTCTATGTATGTGGATGTGTCTTCTTAATATTGCAGGATTCATTAACATACATTTTGAGACCTCTGAAAAAGCTTCCCAACACCATGTTGGTGATGCCATTCTGAGCGATTTGTAGGGCGAGGCGACCTCGCCCCTACGTTTCCGACAGAAGGTCAATTGTACAGACTTTTTCAGAAGTTTCCATTCAGTCGCTTTCCCCCAACAACTTAACTATTTCCTTCTCAATCTCACTCCTCTTATCTTCATAGAATCCCGTCTCCCTCTTTTTTATCCTTCCCTTTCTGTCAATATAGATATGATACGGGACTAATCTGACCCCATATGCATTCATAATGGTGTTATCTGCCAGAAAGGTGGGATAACTTGTCCCCGCCGCCGACATCAATTTCCTGGCGGCTTCAAGGTCTTTGTCAACGGACAGGCCTATAATAAGCAATCCGCGCCTCTTGTACTTGCTGTACATCCTGTTCATAAAGGGGGCCGCCTTTCGACAGTTGGGACAATCGGACATCCAGAAGTCGAGGATTATCACCTTATCCTTGTTGGCGTCAAGCTTGGCCTTAAGCCCCGGGAAATTAATCCGAGTAATAAACGGGACTACTTCCCCTTCAACTCGCTCTGCTTGAATGGAGAAAAACGCACACGCCACAAAGACCGATATTAAAACGGTTCTATACACAAGATGTTTTATCTCCAAGACCAGATACTTACCATAACGCCGCTACTCCTTTAGAAGCCTTTCAATTTCCTCTTCTATCTCATTTTTCTTCTCTTCGTTGTAGCCCAGTTCTCTTTTTCTCTCACTGCCGTCTTTCCCGAAAAATACATTGAGCGGCACGGCCTTTACTGAGTACGTACTCAGTACGTCCCCCTCTGCAAGAAAGTTAGGGTAGTTAACCTCCTTTTCTTCCAAAAAGAGACTGACCATGTCGGGTGGTGCACCCAGGGCCAAACCTATAATCTCCAAGCCTTTTTCTTTGTACTGACTATAAAGCTTCATAAGGAAGGGAACCTCCCTTCCGCAGACACTTCAAAACGGGGACCAAAAGTTTACCAACACCACCTTGCCTTTATTCTCCGCAATGCGTTCTTTAAAGCCTGAGAGATTAATCGTACTCAATGTCCCTTCCTCTGCACCGCCAACCGGCAAATAGGAAAGAAGAACCAGGGAAATTACAACAAACAAGCTGATAAACCTGCGCACGTCCAGCCTCCTTTTATAGGCGAGGCCCTTGGTTTTAGGTATTACCAACGGCCCCTAAACTAAACACACCAGTTACAAACCGCGATACCACTGCAAAAATACCTAAAATACATGCAGACGCTGCAGATTGTCATTGCGAGCCCGCCTGAGGCAGACGAGGCAATCTCGTAATAGGTTACTGCATCACTGCCGCAGTCTTTTTTAGGTTAAATGAAATATTCCCGTTCTTACTTACTTGAGCAACTATCTCCGAGCCCTCCGGGAATTTCCCCTTGAGCAATTCACTTGCCAGTGGGTTTTCTATAAGCCGCTGTATAGTCCGTTTAAGTGGTCTTGCACCGTAAACCGGGTCAAAACCCTCCTCTACCAATCTATCCTTAACACCGTCGCTTATGACAAGCTCGAGGTTGTGTTCTGCCAGTCTTTTCTTGAGGGCCTTGAGCTGTATCTCGACAATTTCTTGTAACTCCTCTTTTGACAATCTGTTAAATATAATTATGTCATCAATTCTATTCAAGAACTCCGGCCTGAAGACCTCCTTCAGCGCCTCTTTTATGCGTTCTTTCAGTTCTT
>Ga0155546_105_pt2 | contig 3488 bp, 3 predicted proteins | sample RifCSPhighO2_12_FD_107203 | JGI IMG/M metagenome (GOLD analysis project Ga0155546, IMG submission 107203) | Planctomycetes bacterium RIFCSPHIGHO2_12_FULL_51_37
GACTTGAAAAATCCTTCATGATAACATCGAGACCTCTTAAAATCTGCATAACCGCCATTATTAACCGTAGGGGCGAACGGCCGTTCGTCCCTACTTATGAGTGCGATACCCCTGATTTAATCCGGGGGCACCCCTGTACTTAAAATACAGGAGACATGAACTCAAGGTCTCACAGAAGTCTCACATTGAGTCTGATGAGCAAAATAATCGAAAAGATTGATGAACTCCGCAGCAGCCTCCGGCACGCATTCGCCATTGACGACCAGGAGAAGGGCGGTGAAAGGGGTCTGACAGACGACGAGCTTGCCCTCGTCAGAAAACTGGCAGACATCATCATACGTAGAAAGATGGGGGTGCCTGCGGCCCTTTTTCTGGAATCCTTCCAACCACTAAACTTCATCGGGAGCCAGATAATGTACTTCCTCCGTCCCTTTATGACCTTTATCTTCTCGGCGGCAGAGTACGATAAGCTGGCCCATATACTGGAGAGACGTTCGAGTATCGAGATTCTGATACAAGAAATAAGAAGTGCCGAAGAGGATTCGTATGGCCGGAACTAGGGGACAGGAGTCACCACAAAAACCATCCGCTGATATTTCCGGCGAGCTTAACGTAATCCTGGCTACCGATTGCGGCAGCACCACTACCAAGGCCATCCTGATTGAAAAAAAGGGCAACGAATACCGCCAGACCTATCGCGGCGAGGCCCCCACCACCGTTGAGGCGCCGTTTGAGGACGTTACAAGGGGAGTTCTCAACTCCTTTACAGAGCTGGAAGAACTCTCCGGCAGAAAGATACTGGATGGGGAAAAGATTTTAATGCCTGCAAAGGGGAACGAGGGGGTTGACATCTACGTCTCTACCAGCAGTGCGGGAGGCGGTCTTCAGATGATGGTAGCCGGTGCGGTTAAGACCATGAGCGCCCAGAGCGCCCAGAGGGCAGCCCTGGGTGCAGGGGCCATAGTTACGGACGTCATCGCCTCTAACGACAAGAGGATGCCGCATGAGAGGATTGAACTTATCCGCCAGATTCGGCCAGACATGATACTTCTGTCGGGCGGCACAGACGGCGGCACAGTCACCCATGTGGTAGAACTGGCTGAATACATAGCGGCCGCCAACCCCAGGGCAAGACTGGGCACCACCTTCAAGCTGCCCGTGGTCTATGCCGGCAACAAAGACGCCAGAGAAAAGGTCAGTGCGGTACTGGAAGAAAAGACCAGTCTGCATATTACCGACAATATCCGTCCTGCACTGGATACGGAAAACCTGATGCCGGCGCGGTATGCCATACAGCAGCTCTTCCTTGAGCACGTTATGGCCCACGCCCCCGGTTACAAGAAGCTGATGGAGTGGACCTCTGCCCCGATAATGCCCACCCCGGGCGCAGTTGGCGCAATGATAGAGAACGCCGCTAAGAGGGATAATATCAGTGTAGTAGGTGTAGATATCGGTGGGGCGACTACCGACGTCTTCTCCGTCTTTGACGGCACGTTCACCCGCACGGTAAGCGCAAATTTGGGAATGAGTTACAGCGTATCCAACGTGCTGGCCGAGGCGGGGGTGGAAAATATAATGAGATGGGTCCCATTCAGCATAGACGAGTCGGACCTGCGCAACAGGATTAAAAATAAGATGATACGCCCCACCACCATACCGCAGCTGCTGGAAGAGCTGAAGATAGAGCAGGCCATTTCTAGAGAGGCGTTGAGGCTTGCGTTCGAACAGCACAAGTCTCTGGCCGTGAAACTAAAAGGGGTTCAGAAGGCGAGGGACATATCGCAGGCGTTCCGTGCAGAAGAGGAAGAGACGCTGGTGGATATGCTCAAGCTGGACCTGCTTATAGGAAGCGGCGGCGTCCTGTCTCATGCCCCAAGGCGCTCACAGGCAATGATGATGCTGATAGACGCCTTTGAGCCCCAGGGCACTACGCGCATCGCCGTTGACAGTATATTTATGATGCCGCACCTCGGAGTCCTTTCCACCGTCAATCCGGAGGCCGCTCAAGAGGTCTTTATAAAGGACTGCCTGGTACACCTCGGTACGTGCATCGCCGTCATAAACTCGAGGAGGCCGAGTGAAAACTGTCTGAAGGTGAAGATTACACTACCCGGCGGGAAGATAATAGATGATGCCTTAACATCCGGAGAGATGAAGCTGTATCCATTATCTGCTGACGAAGAGGCCGAGATAGAGGTCCACCCGACAAGATACTATGACGTCGGCAGGGGGATGGGCTCGGCAATAAAGGAAAAGGTTCGCGGCGGCGTGGTTGCTCATGCCCCAAGGCGCTCACAGGCAATGATGATGCTGATAGACGCCTTTGAGCCCCAGGGCACTACGCGCATCGCCGTTGACAGTATATTTATGATGCCGCACCTCGGAGTCCTTTCCACCGTCAATCCGGAGGCCGCTCAAGAGGTCTTTATAAAGGACTGCCTGGTACACCTCGGTACGTGCATCGCCGTCATAAACTCGAGGAGGCCGAGTGAAAACTGTCTGAAGGTGAAGATTACACTACCCGGCGGGAAGATAATAGATGATGCCTTAACATCCGGAGAGATGAAGCTGTATCCATTATCTGCTGACGAAGAGGCCGAGATAGAGGTCCACCCGACAAGATACTATGACGTCGGCAGGGGGATGGGCTCGGCAATAAAGGAAAAGGTTCGCGGCGGCGTGGTTGGCCTGGTCATTGACGCAAGAGGGAGACCTATCAGTATACCTGCTGCCGGGGATAAAAGGATCGCTCAGCTCAGCAGTTGGGCTAAGGCGTTTGACGCATACCCTGCTTAAGGTGTTTGTAGTGACAGAGCTTGCCCTGCTTAATGGGGAGCAACAACCTGGCCTCTTCACGGAGGCGAGTCGAGCAGGCTCGACCGCTGCATCAGGATTTAATTTATGGGCGCGGGGCTTTAACTCATAGTATTATTTCACGGGTGTTTACTCCTCGCAGGGCTAAAGCCCTGCGGCACCCGATGATGATACTACATTGACCGGGAGCTATTGAAATCAGGGTATTGCAGGGCTTGTTGCCCTGCAATGTGGCAGGTCAAGAAGACCTGCCATACCCTCCAATAGGTGTAGTGTGCGAGCCGTGCCGGAGGCAGGTCTGCCTTTGGCATGACTTCGCTCCGCTCAGAATGACAATTATGTAAGTGTTTTTCAGTGGTCTCTTGTAGGGAAGATTCTTTATGGCTCACGCATATACCCCCGGACTAAGAGTTACTGATAGGGCGACGGTGCGGAAAAACCGTGTACTGCCCCTGCCCGGTAAGACCCTTGTCAAGGTGGGGGATAGGGTGGAGGCGGAAACTGTTGTGGCCAGAACGGATATGCCGGGCAAGGTCTTTTCCGTAAATGTGGCCGGCCGCCTTAGCGTGCCCCCGGGCGACGTACCCAAATATATGGTAAAGAAGAAAGGCGAGACCGTTGAGAAGGATGGGATAATAGCGGAATCAAAGTCATTTGTGTCGTGGCTTAAGGCG
>Ga0155546_135_pt1 | contig 3144 bp, 2 predicted proteins | sample RifCSPhighO2_12_FD_107203 | JGI IMG/M metagenome (GOLD analysis project Ga0155546, IMG submission 107203) | Planctomycetes bacterium RIFCSPHIGHO2_12_FULL_51_37
CCTCCGGCTTCCCTTCTACCCCTGTAAACGTCATGAGCAGTTGGCCGATTTTGTTCGGTTCGGCCGGGCCTGCAACGGTGTGGAAGCGCGCCCAGATCGTCCCCGAGATAAGCAGGTTGAAGGCGACGTTAACGGCCAGAAATAAGCTTACACAGCGCAATATATAAAAACGGCTTCTCATTTTCGGTTTGTGCTGACTGAGACCTCATTCAATCCCCTCTAAAAAGAGGGGTTAAGGGGTGTGTCTCTTTTCACATTCCGCCAGAGGCGGAGATGCGCTAAAGGCGCAAATCGCGCCCCTACATCTGAAATGAAATGGACGAAAATACAGATTTATTCAACAGATGGGTAATAGATTATTTCGTCTTTCAGAAGGTTCCATATCTCCACTACCTTGTCCCTGCGCTGGACACGCACAGGTCCCTGGCGATAGTCCTCGTTATTGAATGCGGCGAAGTGGCGGTACCGGGCCGGCGCCGTATATTCCAGCCACTCGACGTAATTGCCGCCCGGATTCTTGTCGCGGACTACATTCAGCCGCGCGGACGGGATATTGGCCTCGAGAGAGAATGCGCCGCCCAGGCCATCCAAGCCCGCGTAGCGGCCGGACAGTCTCAGCATGTCATAGACCTGCAGGAGTTTTTCGGGTGTTATGTCCCTGGCCTTTTCCGTCTCTTCCGGGGTAAATGCGGCAAACTTCTTGCGGAACGACCCGTCGGCGGCGGCGCGCAGGGCGGCCGGGGCATTTATGAAGGCGCCTACGGCCTTATGGTTATCCCGCACCACCTCCCCCGTGCGCCTAACGAATGCGCCGTCCCAGACCAGATTGAACTGCGGCGGAATTAGCGATACCAGGAGCTGCTGCATCGTATCGGGCAGAAGCAGGTTCTCGTCTTTGCCTGTGAGGAGCAGAAATGCGCGCCTCCACAGGTCCATCTCGTGGAAGACCTCTTGCGTCGAGGGGTCCCAGCGCACCTGCGCCGGGTTGCCGGGGTCGCCGGATATGGCGCTTGCTATTATGGCCTGCCGAATCTCGCTGGGTTTCAGGTCAGGGTTTGCCGAGGCAATTAGCGCCGCAAGGCCGGAGACGTAGGGCGCGGCCATGCTGGTTCCGCCCAACCACACGTAGCCGTTCCCGCCGGGTTCTGCACTGCCGCTGTATATGTCGGTGCCTGGGGCAGACACCCGCACCATGTACCCGTAGTTAGAGCTTCTGGACGGCGTAAGGACCCCATCGGCGTACTTCCCTACGTTGCCGACGCCCAGGGTGAAGGGGTCGTAGCAGATAGAGTTGAAGTCTCCGGGCAGGTCGTCGTTTCCCGCCGCCTCTACCACGGTAACGCCGGCGTCCTCAGCCTTGGCGAAGATGTCACCATGAAGTAACGCATCGGATTCTCTCATACTGAACAGTACGTTCTGGGCGCCGTCCCGGGAATCTGGGCTGCGGTATTTTTCATAGAGACTTCCGAAGATGCCGGCAAGGGCACCCATGATGCCCCGATATTCAAGAACCGGCGCAAGGCTCAGGTTAATGACCCTGGCGTTATTGCGAATTGCGTAGGCTATCCCGGCAGCAGTCGTTGTTGTGGTGCCCAATTCGCCCGATCCATTATCATATAATACCTGGACCGGCATGATGCGGCAGCCGGGGGCTACGCCGCTTGTGCCGAGGCTGTTATTGCCGCTCCCCGCCGCAATTATGGCCACGTGTGTGGCGTGCATCATGTCATCGGGGCTGCCGACCTGTCGTACGCCGTCGTCTGAAAAGAAGGATTTGGGGGACACAATCCTTCCCTTCAATTCCTCGTGGTCTATCAGCATTCCAGTGTCCACTATGGCGATGATTACATTGGGGTCTCCGCGGGTGACGTCCCAGGCCGCCTCTGCCCCGATGGCCTTCAGCCCCCAGTCGTCCCAGACGTCATCATTGATAAGTGCGGGGTCGTTTGGCGCGGCATTGGCGCCGTACACCGTCTGATAGGAGACCACCTTGACCAGTGGGTTTCGCGCAAGTTCATTCTTCAGCGTCTCGCGTTCCTCCGACGGGACTTCAACCTGTACGATGTTGAAGTCCGGGATGTAGCCGACCACCTTGATTCCTTTGCCTGCCACGGATTCGGAGAACGACTCGACGGTCTCGCCGTCCTTGAGCATGACCACGAGTTCGTTGGGAATAACAAGGTAGGGACTTTGCGGTATCTGTACGGCCTTGCTGGTATCCGAGGGCCGCACCTTGATGGGCTGGAGTTCTGGCTGTTCTTCGGGCTTTTTCCCGCAGCTTAGGGACGTTACTGCGCCGAGTAACGCTGCCAGGACAACGATTCTAATAAACCAGGGCGTTCTCATTTGACCAAAGTCCTTACTGTATTAGCCCTAGCGCAGGGCAAGAAGCCCTGCGCTACCCATAAGCTAGGTCTTGAGAACAAATGGTCGGGGCGGCGGGATTCGAACCCACGACCTCTACCACCCCAAGGTAGCGCGCTAAACCAGACTGCGCCACGCCCCGACAGGAAATTTCCTGCTTAGTAATTTCGGATGTGTGTAGGTGGGATTTCCTCTACCAACAAAAGTGACGCACCCAATTTAGACATAAACGGTACTAAATGTCAATGGAAAAGCACCTTATATTGTTTTGACATCCGTGAGACCTTTGCATATAATAAATTGGAATACCCGGGGAAGCGACATAAGGCTTTGTGGCCATGTCGCTTTTATAGGATTCCGGCAGTAAACCTGGTTGGTAAAACATAGTAAGAATATGGACAAAAAACCCCAAAAAAAGCCAAAGTCTAAGGCCACCTTTTCTATAGGGTATCTGCTTCTCTTCCTGGTAGTTATGTATGCGTTACAGGTGATGGTGACGCCCAAGGCGGAAGAGATTACGTATACGCAGTTTAAAGAATACCTTAAGAGTGGCGAAATAGTAGACTGTGCAGTAGGGCAGACCTACATAAGAGGCCACTACCGAAGACATGCGCAGGAGGGTGAGGGCTGGGAGGAAGTGGCCTTTGTCACCGTATCGGTTAACGACTCAAAGCTCGTCAGTGAGTTGGAATCGAGCAATATAACCTTCAAGGGTGAGGCGGAGAACAATTTCCTGAGGAACTTCATGATGTGGTGGCTGTTCCCGCTGGCCATGATGGG
>Ga0155546_157_pt1 | contig 2722 bp, 5 predicted proteins | sample RifCSPhighO2_12_FD_107203 | JGI IMG/M metagenome (GOLD analysis project Ga0155546, IMG submission 107203) | Planctomycetes bacterium RIFCSPHIGHO2_12_FULL_51_37
TCCGAGGAGAAGAAACTAATCCTTGACGCCCTCAGACAGACCGGAGGCGTTCAGGCCAAGGCCGCCAAGCTCTTGGGCATCACCGAAAGAAGCCTATGGCACAGAATAAAAAAAGGTGATTGTACCATGACAACAAGTAGCATGGTAAAAACTTATATTCCATCTAAATATGCCTATGAGAATCTCTTAGAGAAGGACACAGCAGGCAAGATTTTATTCTTGCTTGACAAGTTAAGGTGTGTATGTATATACTCCTGACATTGTATATCATATACCATATTGGTATCACAGACCGAGGGTGTGATATTAAGCGGGAATTACCAAAAATCCATCCATATTATTTAGCATTCGCTCCAGCAAATATAACACAGATTGCGATTAGCTTTGGCAAATGCTCATACATTCAAAATCAGATGGCCTCTTGATGATAGTGAAATAGAAATACGAATAGAGCCTAATTATTGGGAGTGGCTTGTAAAGCACTGGCCACATAGTTTTAGGAATCTTCAAACAGCATATGAAGTATTACGAAACCCCAATCGGATATTTTCTGGCCTCAATAGACCTTTCAGCAATAGTAGTAATATGTTGTGTTTTGCAGGCAAACCTAAATACTGGTTTGTAGGAGAGAGTAATAGTAATGTTCCGTTCCCTCCGGGCTTTGTTTATTTGGTATTTTTAAATGAGAGAAAGAGCTTATATGAGTTTCGTCCAGAGAAAGCTGATATAGAAGATTCATTGAGTCCAGAAGATTTTAAAAACCGTTTCGGAGAATTGATATGGAAGAAACCTTCATAACACATTTAAGGCAGGAGTTACAAAGAAGTGATTATGGCTCTAAGCATGGCGACATCCAAATTTGGTATAACGAGGCGGGAGACTGTATTCAATTTAAGACTACAGATCACATCGCCACAAGGGGGAAAAGAATTGACGAGTATTTGACATTATATGTCGCAATAGAAGATGAAAAACCGATTGGTTTTCAATTAAAAGATGTACATGCGTTAATTAAGGAGTATGGTACTGCCGGTATGGTGGAAGTAGAAGCGGGTTATATTTCTGCGGATAAGCGTTTAGTTTCAATTACTGCTACTACCTTAATATTAATAGCTTTTAACAAAAGAACTGATTCCAAAAACCGAATCCACGGCTATGAACGTGCACTTAGAACTGTACCAAGAGAATTGGACAGTTTGAAGATTCCAGTAACTTAAGGTATCTTAAGGTATATAGATTCTTAATTATCGGCTTCGAAGCTTATAGAAAACTATGGATAAGAGTTATACTGATAAGAAACGCTTTACTGATTTGTTACACCGTGCTATACAACCAATCGCTCCAAAAGTAGATGAAAAACAGGAACGGAAGAAGCACGGTGATTATAACGGTAAGCAAACTCATCAACGTAAGTCTGCAAATACTTCGGACTCACCGAATGATAAGTCCCATCAATAGACCGCTTCATTTGTGACCAAAAGCCCTCGATTGTATTTGTGTGAATATCTCCCCGTACATATTCTTTTGCACTATGATTTATTACTCCATGCTTGAATCCGTGCTCCTTTACCCTGCTATAGGTTGAGAAATCATCTGTCATAATGTGAGTACCGACTTGCACGTTCCTACGCATGATAGGTATTACGATTGATGATTTCATATTCCTTACCGCTTGCGCCTTTATTCCACCCTTACGTTCAGCCATACCAATAACAGGTGTCTTTCCTTCTGCACCACGCCCACGTGTTCCCCTTCGTTTTCCGCCCACATAAGTTTCATCTACTTCAACTGTACCACCAAGCATAGGATTATCTTGTGTCATAAGACTGCGTATTTGCTTCTGTATTCTCCACGCAGTTTTGTAAGTAACTCCAAGATGCCGTTCAATCTCTTTAGCAGATACACCGTTTTTAGACTGGCTCATAAGGAAGATAGCGAAGAACCAGTCCGTTAATTTAGTGGAGGACTTATGGAATATCGTATTAGCAAGAGGGTGTATCTGGTGACCGCACCACGCACAAGCGTAGCATTTGCGGTCTGATACACGGTAGAAACCTGTCTTACCGCACTTAGGGCAGACGGAGTCCTTCCCGTAACGTTGCCCGAAAATGTAATCTAAACAAACATCGTCATTTGGAAAATCCCGCTTGAAATCTTTAATTGTGTATTTCATAATGACAAAAGTATATCACAAGACTTACTTGTTGTCAAGGGATAATTACCTAAAAAAATATAATATAAAGATACCGGGACACGAGAAATAGAAAGAACCCGATGGAGGTTTCCTGTGGTGAATGTCTTTCCTTTCGGTTATAATATTTTTGGGCTTATATGTCTCCTTAAGATGCGGTGATTAGATACCTTCGGTTCTTACAATTCGATCTGTCATGTGTCTCTGAAGTAACAAAAAACCTTAAGCTTTTTATAGGAAGTTTTTAATGAAAACCCCGTGTTGCCATTTTGAGCGAAGCGAAGAATCACAGTAGGGGCACGGCATGCCGTGTCCCTCAGAATGATGATCCGCCTAGGGCGGATGCAAACTTTTCAAGAATTTATTATTAGTAATATTACAAGATTCGGAGTCTGAATAAGATGCTTCTGGGCGAAAGATTATTAAAAAAAGGCCTACTAACGGAAGAGCAGCTTGAGCTTGCCCTCCGGGAACAGACAAGCACTGGCGCCTTACTGGGAAACGTATTACACAGCCTTGGCTTCGTAAGTC
>Ga0155546_105_pt1 | contig 1381 bp, 1 predicted proteins | sample RifCSPhighO2_12_FD_107203 | JGI IMG/M metagenome (GOLD analysis project Ga0155546, IMG submission 107203) | Planctomycetes bacterium RIFCSPHIGHO2_12_FULL_51_37
GCCCTGCTTAGTGAATGAAGAACTAGGAGACAAACTTATTGACGACCCCAATATAAATGTTGTGTACTGGTCAGAGGATATTAACTATGAAGAGCTTCCACCATACACAGCAGTTATTGGCAAACACACTGTTGAAGAAGTAAGAGAAAATATGGGTGAAACAATTGGCGCCTTGGGTGCAACACCATTCTTAGACTACTTTCCTTGGATAACCACCGCTTTTAGTATAAGAAGGGAAGCCCCTGTACTGATGCAGGGTAAATTAGATTTATTAACTTTTGCTGAGCATGTAGGCGGAGATGTCGTTACACGGGTTGGTGGTGCTTATGCAGGTAAGGAGATGGGGGAGTTAATTGGAGAAACAATTGCCGGTAAGCCAGGAGCTATGGTTGGACAAGCTGTTGGAGCAATTGCTGGTATTGCTGTAGGAATGAAAACTGGTCGCTGGTTTAAGGAGCGCTACCTTAGAGCCGCACGGGAAAGATATATAACGGCACTAAAAGAAGTCGGTAGATGTTCAACCCAAGCCATTGAGGCTACACAACAAGACCTTGTTTATAAGAAAGCAGACGCCCTTACAAGTGCACCAAAGTCAAACATCTTCAAACGGGTTTTCTGGCCAGAAGCAAACGATATAGTATATAGTGAGTTAAGGAATCGCTACAATTCATCTATAAGAAAAACAAAACAGCTACTAAAGATAGTAAATGAGTTAATTAGGAAAGGCGGTGAATCGGAATTGGTCGAAGCGGGAAGGCTGGTTGCCTTTGGAGAGATACAAGTCTATCATCCGGCCTTAAATGAGCCTATGAAAGAACTGGGTTCTGCCCATGACGGTTTAAAAAAAGAAATGGAAAAGTTGGGGTTACTATGGAAGTGAAAAAGTACTACATTAAATACGACAGAAATTTGGATATAGCAAGTTCTAAAATAAAGTGTGCTTGCTCCTTTGTAATAGAGCCTATAGACCCACCGGGAAACATATTTTCTTTTGATATCTCTCTAAACAGGAAAGACTTTAGGGGGTTGTGTACACAAGGCTTACTAAAAGAAGATGATGCACAATGGGTTCTTTTAAAATACGGCCAGGAAGCGACAGAAAGAGAATTGGAAAGTGGCACTAAGGAGTCTATCTCGATTCATATAAAAAGAGGAACGTTGCCTAGTAGTCCAATAGTATCCCCAGATGACAAAACTAAACTACGAGAATTCATGAATGGCGAGCCAAGAATTATAAAACTAGAGAAACGTGAGCGCTAAACAACCGATTCTCTTTTTTGCAATTCTTTCTTCGGGGATATGGTGCGTCTAGACGCACCCCCACAAAGGCTACAACGACTTTGTAGTCGCTCGATTTATCGAGCCTAGAAGCAAAAAAGAG